>RCNB010000733.1_pt1 | contig 21292 bp, 18 predicted proteins | sample 2041321 | NCBI WGS metagenome assembly RCNB01 (sample SAMN09708232, study PRJNA481090) | Marine sediment metagenome, whole genome shotgun sequencing project. | reverse complement strand
GCCGGTAATGCGGTGCTCGCCAAGCCCGCGGAACAGACCCCGGTGATAGCGGCGCGCGCGGTTTCGCTGATGCGCGAGGCTGGATTGCCTGCGGCGGCATTGCAGTTGCTGCCAGGCGACGGCCCGACGGTAGGTGGACCGCTAACCTCCGATCCGCGTATTGCTGGCGTGTGCTTCACCGGTTCAACCGAAGTAGCGCAGATTATCCACAAAACATTGGCGCAAAATGCCGGCCCCGATGCTGTATTGATTGCCGAGACTGGCGGTCTTAACGCGATGATAGTCGACAGCACCGCGCTTACAGAACAGGCAGTGCGCGACATACTGATTTCTTCGTTTCAATCGGCAGGACAGCGCTGTTCTGCACTGCGCATGTTGTACGTGCAGGAAGAGGCGCGTGAGCGATTGCTGGAAATGCTGTATGGAGCAATGGAATCCCTGACCATCGGCGATCCCTGGAACCCGGCTACCGATGTTTCTCCAGTGATCGATGCGCAGGCCCAACAGGAAATCAACGCCTATAGCGCAGCCATGCAAGCGGCTGGAAAACTGCTCAAATCTTTGCCGGCGCCGGAGCAGGGCACCTATGTATCTCCGGCCGTGGTGGCCGTCAGTGGCATTGCCGACATGGAGCGTGAAATCTTCGGCCCGATACTGCACGTTGCCAGCTTCAAGGCGCGCGATATTGATGCGGTGGTCGATGCCATCAACGCACGTGGTTACGGACTTACCTTTGGTTTGCACACGCGCATCGACGACCGTGTGCAGCAAATTGTCGAGCGGCTGCGCGTTGGCAATGCCTATGTTAATCGCAATCAGATTGGCGCCATCGTAGGCTCTCAGCCCTTCGGAGGCGAAGGACTTTCTGGTACTGGTCCCAAGGCAGGAGGGCCGCATTATCTGGAGCGTTTCCGTCGCCGGACCAGCGCAGAGGCGATTCAGGCACCGCAGGGATCTATCGTTGAAGCAGCCGCTATCCAGATACAGATCGACGCGCTTGATGCGCGTAACTGGGCGGCAAGACCGGACCGGGTTGCAGTGTTGCGCAAGGCGCTCGTCGGTAGCGGCAGCATTATTCGCAAAGCGCTCGCGGAGACCGCCGCTTTCGACATGACTCCACAAACTTTACCCGGACCCACCGGTGAGAGTAACCGACTGAGTTTTTACGCAAAGGGATTAACGCTGTGCCTTGGTCCCACTGCCGAGATCGCAATTGCTCAGGCCGCGCAGGCGTTAGGCGCCGGTTGTGCTGTTGTAATAGTGGCACCGCAGGTCAGCCAGCTGGCGTATCCGCTGATTGAGGCAGGCACTCCGCTGGCCGCATTCGATGGCACCATCGATCCCGATACGCTGACTGCACTGCAGGACATTGCCGTCGTTGCTGCGGCCGGCATATCTGACTGGACGCGAGCCTTGCGGTTGGCACTTGCCGAGCGACCCGGAGCAATTATTTCCCTGGAAAATCAGAAGATATCACCGGAACGTTACGTGCTGGAACGGCATTTATGTATTGATACCACCGCGGCCGGGGGCAATGCGAGTCTGTTGGCGTCGGTCGATTGATACGCTGAAAACTTGTTTGAATCGTATTCGAGGGACGGTTTCAGGGGGCCTCTTGCGTGGGATCGATTCTAATAGAATGGCTAAAACCTGGTGCGGCTGAATAAGATCAGTAAACAGACTGGATTTGCTTCAGACTCTCGCGAAGGGGTCATGCCGACTAGGTAAGGGCGAGCGGGTCATGCCTGCGAATAGAACAGGCAATCACCCCTGCGCAGCAGGCCCGCCTCGACTACTCGCGCGGTAATACCGCCGTGGCCACGTATGGCGTTGTAGCCGCCAGCGCCAAGTTCGCGCTCCATCTTGCTGCAGGGGTGACAGGCTCCGCTGAATTCCAGTAAAGCGTTACCGATGCGAAACTGTTTATCTTTCAGCGCCAACAGGTTAATTCCGGACACCACGATATTGCGCCTCAGCTGCGCTGGTTTAATTAAGGGCATGCCGATACAGGCGGCAATCACGGCAAGGTGTTCCTGCTGTATCAGGGTGACCTGACGTGGGCTATCAGCGCTTCCGCTGAAGCGATCTCCATCGAGGCCGCTGCCGCGCCGAGCGTGCACTTCGTCCAGTTCCTGCATGACTACTGCGCGTGCGGGCCTGATCCCGATCCATTCAACACGCCCTCGTTGCGGTAAGGTTTCTAGCAGGGTCTGTAGTGGCCCAGGATTCATTTCAGCACCTGCGAAAATTGTTTAAATATTTGATTAGAGTGACTTATTGGCAGCGACTTATAAGCCAAGGGTATGCGTTTGTTGATAGTTTGATTAAATGTGTAACCTGAACCAGTGAAGCATTGTGACAGCGATTCGCCTGGCAGTGAAGCGGGTCGATGACGACGGCAAGGCGCGAGGTCGGGGCAAGCATTGGTTTGAAGGCCGGAAGGAGGGTGCTTTATCGTGTTAACCGGCCTGATTTTTGTGCAAAAGTGCACATTTTATCGCCTAACTTAACAAATCACTTTAACATCGAATGCTAAGTGACGGATTTGCTTGACGTGTCTCATTTTGTTCCACAGAATTCCACGCTAAGTTGTTGACGCCATTGAGAAAAGACCCGGAATCCCACCCCACTTTTACTTGACTTGTGCCCAAAATAGGCCATATTGTGTCATCTAGTGGGTAAAAGTGTCACAAAGTGGCATAAAACGGGTAAAACGTGCAAAAATTTCGAGGAGCTTCAAATCTGTCTCTGGATGCGAAGGGAAGAATCGTACTTCCTGCGCGTTATCGTGAGCGTCTGCTTGAAATGTGTCACAGTGAATTAATCATTACCATCGATACCGAACAACCCTGTTTGCTTATCTATCCACTGCCCGAATGGGAACTGATCGAAGAAAAAATCGAAGCCCTGCCCAGCTTCAATCCTGCTACACGACGAATCCAGCGACTGTTGATCGGACATGCTACCGAAGTTGAAGTTGATGGCAATGGCCGCATGCTGATATCCAATCCGCTACGTGAATATGCGCAACTCGGCAAGAAAGTCGTGCTCATCGGTCAGGGCAAGAAATTCGAGCTGTGGGATGAAGCAATATGGAGCCAGCGTATGGAAACCTGGTTGAGTGAATCCGATGATTCACCAACCCCTGACGCACTAGCGGAGTTGACGCTGTGAACGCAGCCCATGCCCCGGTCATGCTGGACGAAGTCATCGAGGCGCTTGCCATCAAACCGAACGGCCACTATGTCGATGGCACTTATGGTCGCGGTGGTCACGCGCGTTCGATTCTCGCGGCCCTGGATGCGGATGGTCGGTTGATCGTGATGGACCGTGACCCGCAGGCGATTGCTGATGCCAGGGCGACACTGGGCACCGATGAGCGCGTCACTATTATTCATGATGACTACGCCAACCTGAAAGAACGCATTGCCGGACTGGATCTGCTTGAGCGAATTGACGGAATATTGCTTGATCTTGGTGTTTCTTCGCCGCAGCTCGATGACGCCCAGCGTGGTTTCAGTTTTCAGCATAACGGTCCCCTGGACATGCGCATGAATCCTGAGCAGGGTGAGTCGGCGGCCGAATGGTTGCAGCGCGCTGACGAAGCCGAGATTGCGCGGGTTCTATGGGAATTCGGCGAAGAGCGTCAATCGCGCCGCATTGCCAGAAAGCTGGTCGAGATTCGTGAGACGCAGAGTATCGACGATACCGCGACGTTGGCGTCAATCATCAGCTCCGTAGTGCCGCGGACAAAGAACCACAAGCATCCGGCGACGCGCAGTTTTCAGGCGATACGCATTCACATCAATGAGGAGCTCAGCCAGATCCAGCAAATGCTGGAAACGATACTGGATGTTCTTAAAGTGGGTGGACGCATGCTGGTGATCAGTTTTCATTCACTTGAGGATCGGCTGATCAAGCGTTTCATCAAGGCGCAGAGCACGCAGCCGAGAATTCCTCGTGGCCTGCCGTTGCGTGACAGCGAGATCAATTCAGTTCTAAGGCTCAGTGCAATCGGTAAGGCGATCAAGGCCGGCACGGCGGAGCTTGCAGTAAATCCGCGCTCACGCAGCGCGGTATTGCGTGTCGCCGAGCGAGCTGCCTGATGGATGCGCGGATTCTAATCTCGCTGCTGCTGGCTTTTGTTCTCGGCAGTGCACTGACGGTGATATACGTCAAACATGAAAGTCGCGTGCTGTTTGCAGAGTTACGCGCCGTTCAGAAGCAGCAAGATCATCAGGTAATTCAGTGGGGCCGTTTACAGCTGCAGAACACGACGCTGGCGACTCACAGTAACGTCGAATCACGAGCTCGTCACGATTTGCAGATGCGCATTCCCGATAACGTTGAGCTGGTGCGCTTGCAATGAAGAACAAGGCCACCAAACAGAAGGCTATGAAGCGCGCAGCCAGTGCCGACAAGGCTCGCTCCCAGCCCCAGTTTCTGGGCGCACGCCACTATTTTGTATTGCTGGTCATGTTCGGTCTGCTGGCTGGTCTGGTGACGCGCGCGCTTTACCTGCAGGTTTTTGAGCACACATTTCTCGCAAGCCAGGGTGTGCAGCGTCAAATTCGAACCATTGAGACACCTGCCTACCGCGGATCGATTCTCGATCGCTTTGGTACACCTCTGGCGATCAGCACGCCGGTCGATTCGGTGTGGGTAAACCCGCTTGAAATCCTTGAAAACCTTGATGCGCTGAAGCAGGTTACCGATAAGCTCGAGCTTGATTATCGCGATACCGTCGCCATGCTCAAGCAGCGTGCCAATCGAGAATTTGTCTATTTAAAGCGTCAGCTTGAGCCCGATTTTGCGCACGCCGTTGCCACTGGTATCGATGGCGTTTACCTGCAACGCGAATATAACCGTTTTTATCCCGCCGGCGAAGTGGTGGCGCATCTCGTCGGCTATACGAATATCGATGACCAGGGCCAGGAAGGGCTGGAGCTCGCCTACCAGGATTGGCTCAGTGCGCAACCCGGTCAGCGCCGCGTGATTCGCAACCGTCGTGGTGAAGTGATTGAGGAACTGGCGCAGGTGTCACCCGCCGAGGCTGGCAAGGACATTTATTCCAGTATCGATATGCGCCTGCAATACATTGCCTATCGCAGTCTTGCCCGGGCGATTAAATATCATGCCGCCAAATCGGGTTCCGCTGTATTGCTGGATTCGCGCAATGGTGAAATTCTGGCGATGGTAAACCAGCCCTCTTATAACCCGAATCAGAGTCGTAGTATGGGCGCCGCTCAACGACGTAATCGGGCTTTGACCGATGTCTTTGAACCGGGTTCGACAATCAAGCCATTTACGCTGGCCGCGGCAATCGATCGCGGTCGCTTCCACGCCGACAGCAACATCGATACCTCACCGGGATATTGGATGGTGAGCGGGCATCCGGTTAAGGACGTACGAAACTTCGGTATTCTCAGTCTGTCCGACATTCTGCGTCGATCCAGCAATGTCGGGGCGTCACGCGTTGCCATGTCGATGCACAAACAGGAGATGTGGGACAGTTTCACCACCTACGGTTTTGGTGAGGCTTCGGGCGTTTCCTTTCCCGGTGAATCCTCTGGATACTTTCCTCATTACAGCCAGTGGCAACCGCTCGATCATGCCACCATGGGTTTTGGATACGGTATGTCGGTTTCGGTCACCCAGTTGGCGCGAGCCTATGCGGTGATCGCCAATGAAGGACGTTTGCACGATCTTAGTCTGCTGCGTATTGAGCCTGAACAGGGACAGCCTAACCGGATTTCGCGCCACGTTATGAAGGCCTCGACTGCACAGCAGGTGCTCAAGATGATGGCGCAGGTGGTCGGGCCACGAGGAACCGCACAGCTTGCGGCAATTCCTGGATACCAGGTGGCTGGAAAAACCGGTACCGCCAAGAAAAGTATTGCCGGTGGCTATAAGAAAGATGACTACGTAGCGGTTTTCGCGGGCATCGCCCCGGTCAGCAATCCGCGTCTGGTGATGGCGGTGATGATCGATGAGCCAACTCAGAATGGATACTACGGTGGTCTGGTTGCGGCGCCGGTTTTTCGCGACGTCATGTCCAATGCGCTGCGTATTCTGGATATTCCGCCGGACGATTTACCGACGCTGGTGCAAAGCCGGGAACAGGGGGCATGATGACGAATCCCGGAATTCCCGGTATACCGCTTTCGGAATTGCTCGCCGGATTCGCAACCAGCGATCCTGTGCCGGTGATCCCGATTGTCGATATTGCCAGCAATAGTGCTGCGGTGACCCCGGGCTCAGCTTTTATTGCATTGCCGGGAATCCGCTCAAACGGCATCGATTATGCCATTGATGCGGTCAAGGCGGGTGCAGTCGCTATTATTTACGACGCGCAGGATGAATACAGTCAGAAGCGCATCGCATTACTGCGCAAACAGGTCGATACCTGCTGGATCGGAGTCGATCAACTGGATCGTGCCAATGGGCATATCGTCAGCCGCTTCTTTGGTGATCCGGCGCAGGCGATGACCATTGTTGGTGTTACTGGCACCGATGGAAAATCCAGCGTGACCCATCTGATTACCCAGGCACTAACGCGCATCGGCAAGTCCTGTGGCAGTATCGGCACGCTGGGGTATGGCATCGGTAACCAGCTGACCCCAGACAGCCTGACCACCCCGGACGTGGTTACACTGCAATCACGTCTGCATCAGTTTCGACAGCAACGCTGTGAGTATGTGGTGATGGAAGTGTCATCGCATGCGCTTGAGCAGTATCGCGTGAATGGCTGTGATTTCGATATTGCAGTGCTCACCAACCTCGGTCGTGATCATCTCGATTATCATGGCGATTTGGCTAGTTATGCTGCTGCCAAGGCTCGCTTGTTTCATGACTTCGAGTTGTCGGGTCGAGTGGTCAATTTCGATGACAATTTCGGGCGAGAGATCGGTGAGGCTGTGTCGTCCGGCAATCTGCTGCGCTATGCAGTAGACAGCCAATCTGGTGTCGAAGTCAGCCTGCTTGCCTGCGAAAAGACACTCAACGGTCAAAACGTTCGCGCGATGACGCCGCTTGGCGAGGTCACCGCTGTAACCGCGTTACTGGGGAGTTTTAATGTTGAGAATACGCTGGCCTGTATCGCCACCCTGGTTGCCCTGGGTCTGGATCACAACCAGCTAGAACTGGCTTTGAAGGATTTGTGCCCGATACCGGGGCGTATGGAAAAATTTGTTGGTGGTGCCGGTCGCGTACCTGCCGTAGTTGACTTTGCGCACACCGAGCAGGCGCTGCGCGCCTGTCTCGGCGCAGCACGCGAACATACTGAAGGTAAGCTGTGGTGTATTTTTGGTTGTGGCGGTGATCGCGATCAGGGCAAACGTCCGGGTATGGGGCGTGCCGTCGAGGAGCTGGCCGACCGGGTTATTGTCACCGACGATAACCCCCGAAACGAGTCACCTGAGAAGATCGTGGCGGAAGTATTAGCCGGTATGCAACATGCGGATAACGCCTGTGTCGTGCATAACCGTCAGGCGGCCATCGAATATGCGCTGTCGCAAGCGGCCGCGGATGATCTGGTGGTGATTGCCGGTAAAGGGCATGAGCAGGAACAGATCATCGGTAATGAGCGCCGACCTTTTAGCGATCGTCATCTGGTCGGTCGAATCCTGCAGGTTGATGCATGATCAGCCTGTCGCTAAAAAATCTGGCCGATGTTCTCGAAGTTGATGCTCCAGTCGCTAAGCAGCCGAGTTTTTGTGGTGTCACCATCGATAGCCGCAGCGACTGCACCGGCAAGTTGTTTGTGGCCATCAAGGGCGATAATTTTGATGGACATCAATTTGTTGCAACTGCTTTTGCAAACGGGGCTGTTGTTGCGCTGGTTGAGGCTCGCGTTGACTGTGATATTGCTCAGCTGATTGTCGCGGATTGCAAACTAGCCATGGGGCAACTGGCCAATTACTGGCGGCATCAATGTGATCCCTGTGTTATTGGGCTCACCGGAAGTAACGGTAAGACAACGGTCAAGGAGATGTTGCATCAGGTGCTGGCACGCCAGGCGTCCACATTGGCGACCCGCGGTAATTTCAATAATGACATCGGTGTGCCATTAACTCTGTTCGAACTCAGCCCTTCTGATCAGTATGCAGTGATTGAAATGGGTGCTAATCACCGTGGTGAGATTGCGCGGCTAGCGCAGATTGCCCAACCCGATATCGTTTACGTGAATAACGTGGCCGCGGCCCACCTATCTGGGTTCGGCAGTATTGCGGGTGTGATTGAAGCCAAGGGTGAGATTTATGCCTATTGCGCTCCCGCGCACAAGGCACTGTTCAATGCTGACGAAGTCGCCAGTGACTACTGGCAGGCGCATTGCGCAGCTGAAACCCGGCTCAGTTGTGCGCTGGACAAGCCGGCCGACGTTAGCGCGCATTGGACCGAGATCGGTGAAGAGCTTGCAATTGAATTCAGCTGCGCTGGTGAATTGCAAACCAGCAGGCTTGCGGTTATCGGTGAGCACAATGTTCGAAATGCCCTGGCAGCGGTATCGCTGGCATTGCTGGCAGGATTCGATTTGGCGACAGCAGTAAACGGTCTGAGTGGTTTCTCGGGAGTTAAAGGGCGATTACAGATTGTGTCTGGTCCTGAAAACAGCCGCATCATCGATGATAGTTACAACGCCAATCCGGATTCTCTCGAGGCAGGCATCAAGGTCCTGTGTTCATTTAAGGGCGCACCCTGGCTTGCGCTTGGTGACATGGCTGAACTCGGTAGCGAGGCGGCGGATCTGCATCGGGAGGCCGCAACGACCGCGCAACGACACGGCGTGAGGAAATTTTTCGGTGTTGGTGAAATGAGTTGTCTGGCAAGTGAAGAGTTTGGTGCAGCAGGGGCCTGCTACGACAGCATAGATGATATGGCCGCATCGATTCTGTCGCAGATCGATAAAGACGTGAATCTGTTGGTGAAAGGCTCACGCTCTGCAGGAATGGAACGCCTGATTGGCTTGCTGACACAGTCGACCAATCAGACCGGAGACAGCAATGCTGTTTAGCTTGTCTGAATATCTCACGCAGTTTCATACCGGCTTCAACGTCTTCCAGTATCTGACCATGCGCACTATCCTCGGGGTGCTCACCGCATTGGTTATCTCCTTGATCGTCGGTCCCGTCATGATCCGCTATCTGAGCAGTTACAATATTGGACAAAACGTGCGCAATAACGGCCCGGAGAGCCATCTCTCGAAGGCGGGTACGCCAACCATGGGTGGTGCGTTGATCCTCGTCGCCATCGTTATCAGCACGTTAATGTGGAGTGATTTATCCTCACGCTTCATCTGGGTCATCCTGTTTGTCACGATCGGCTTCGGCGTAGTCGGCTGGGTCGATGATTACAAGAAAATCGCGTTGGGTAATTCCAGGGGGCTGTCGGCTAAATGGAAGATTTTCTGGCAGTCAATAATTGGCCTGAGCGCTGCTCTGGTGTTGTACAACACGGCCCAGTTTCCTATCGAAACTCAGCTCATCGTGCCGTTCATTAAGGACATCCTGATCGACCTTGGCTGGTTTTATGTGGTGTTCACTTACTTTGTCATCGTCGGTAGCAGCAACGCGGTTAACCTGACTGACGGGCTCGACGGGCTGGCAATATTACCGACGGTACTGGTCGGAGGCGCTCTGGGTGTGTTTGCTTACCTCACTGGAAATTTCAACTTTTCCAATTACCTCGGTATTCCCTACGTGCCAGGTGTTGGAGAAATGGTCGTATTTTGTGGCGCACTGGTTGGCGCGGGTCTTGGTTTTCTGTGGTTCAACACTTACCCGGCACAGGTTTTTATGGGTGATGTCGGTGCGCTAGCGCTGGGTGCTGCACTGGGCACCGTCGCCGTTATTGTGCGCCAGGAGCTGGTGCTGTTCATCATGGGTGGCATATTTGTGGCGGAAACCTTCTCGGTGATAGTGCAGGTGGCTTCCTTCAAAATGACCGGGAAACGTGTTTTCCGAATGGCGCCCTTGCACCATCACTACGAACTTAAGGGCTGGCCCGAGCCACGCATCATTGTGCGTTTCTGGATCATTACCCTGGTGCTGGTGCTGATTGGCCTGGCCAGCTTAAAGATCCGGTAATGTTAAAAGTGAAACAACAGTTAACAATATTGCCTGATGTGAACTACCTGATCATCGGACTGGGTGTGAGTGGATATTCGAGCGCGCGCTTCCTGTTGCGCCAGGGATATCGCTGCCGCGTGCAGGATGCGCGTGATTTGCCCGCATACCTCACTCGCCTGGTTGACGAGTTCGATGGTGTGGAGTTTTTCGCTGGGCCACTGAGCGATGAGTTGATTGCCTGGGCTGATGTGCTGGTGGTTAGCCCCGGCGTTTCGGTGCGTCAGGATTCGATTCAAAAGGCAGCCGAAGACGGCAAGACAGTGCTCGGCGATATCGAACTGTTTGCCCGCCTGGTCGACAAGCCGGTAGTCGCAATAACCGGTTCAAATGGCAAGAGTACCGTCACGACACTGCTCGGTGAGATGATTCGTTGTGATCAGCAGCAGGTTGCGGTAGGTGGCAATCTCGGTACTGCGGCACTCGATTTGCTCGAACAGGATGAAGTGGATTACTACGTGCTCGAAATATCCAGCTACCAGCTCGAGACCACAAGCTCGCTGAGTCCCCAGGTTGCCGTCCTGCTAAACCTGTGCGAAGACCACCTTGATCGTTATGACTCATTTGCCGATTACGTCGAGACCAAACTACGGGTTTATCACAACGCCAGCAACTGTATCAGCAATCAGGATGACGCACTGACGCGTCACAATTCGCATGACATCTGCTTCAGCCTGGATCCGCACAGTGATGCAGAGTTCCGATTGGTCGAAGACGGTGCGCTGTGGTTAGCGCATCGCGATGAGCCCTGGTTACCCGTGGATCGGCTTGGAATCAGCGGTCGTCACAACTGGGCGAATGCCCTTGCCGCGATGGCGATTGCCTACAAGCTTGGGATCTCACGCGAAGCCATTGTCAGCGCATTGCAGGGCTTCCGCGGTATCGCGCATCGCAGTCAATGGGTTGCCGAAATCAATGGTATCGAGTGGATTAATGATTCCAAGGCGACCAACGTGGGGGCCGCGCAGGCTTCAATCGAAGGGCGTGATCGCCCGGTAATACTGATCGCAGGTGGTAAATCCAAGGGTGCTGATATGTCAGTCATGCTGGACAGTATTCAGCAAAAGGTAAAACACATCCTGTTACTCGGGGAGGACGCGCTGCGGCTTCAGCAAGCCTGGCAGGGTGCCAGTGAAATTGAGCTGGTCGCATCCATGCAGGCAGCAGTCGAACGCGCCAGCCAAGTTGCTCAAGCTGGCGACTGTGTGCTTTTAGCACCTGCCTGTGCAAGTTTTGACATGTACCCTAAATTCGAGGCGCGTGGTGATGATTTCATGCGCTGTGTCGAGGTGCTGAAAAGTGTCTAGCCAGGCAATCAGGGCTGGTAAAGTGCCACTCACCGGTAACGGGCTGGTATTGGGGCAGGGATATGATCGCGTAATTCTGCTGCTTTATCTCTGCTTGATCTGCCTGGGCCTGGTGATGGTGGCATCCGCTTCGATTGGTATTGCCGATCAGAACACCGGTGACCCATTTTTTTATGCCAAGCGCCAGTTTCTGCGAATTCTACTCAGTCTCGCATTGCTTTGGGTTGCTTGCAGAATCCCGTTGCAGTTCTGGAATCGTAACGGAATGGCATTGATGTTGGGGTCGATCATCCTGTTGGCCCTGGTACTGGTCCCCGGTGTTGGACATACGGTGAATGGTGCAACGCGCTGGCTGAACTTCGGTCTGTTCACTTTTCAGGTGTCCGAGGTTGCCAAGCTATTCCTGATCATCTACCTGAGTGGCTATTTGCTGAGGCGTGGTGGTGAAGTGCAAACCAATACCATGGGTTTTGTGAAGCCAATGTTGATCCTGGCAATGGCCAGTGGCCTGTTGTTGCTGGAGCCAGATTTTGGTGCTGCTGCGGTATTGTTGATGACCGGCCTGGGCCTGATTTTTCTTGGCGGCGTGCGTTTCGGTCAGTTCCTGCTGTTTGTTGCCGGTACACTTTGCATCATGGGTTTGCTGGCTGTGTCTTCACCCTATCGACTGGCCCGTATTACCTCTTTCCTCGATCCCTGGGCCGACCCGTTCAACAGTGGCTTTCAGTTGACTCAATCATTGATTGCGATTGGTAGCGGTGGCTGGTTTGGAACGGGGCTTGGCGGTAGCGTACAGAAACTGTTTTACCTGCCGGAGGCGCATACCGACTTTCTGTATGCCATTTATGCCGAAGAATTCGGTTTCGTGGGACAGGTTTTTCTGATCGGAGTATTTGGATTGTTCGCACTGCGCTGCTTTGCCATCGCCAAGCTGGCGTTACAGCGCGAACAGGCTTTTGGCGCGTATCTGGCTTATGGAGTTGGCCTGCTGATCACTTTGCAGGCGATTATCAATATTGGCGTTAACATGGGCGCCCTGCCAACCAAGGGTTTGACGTTGCCGTTTGTTAGTTACGGCGGTAACTCCTTGCTCAGTATGTCGTTTGCAGTGGGTTTGGTAATGCGAGTCTATTTTGAATGCACTACGGCCAGCAGTGCCGGGCGGCACGCGAAGGTGGGTACGTGAAGCCTGACCAGCAACAAAAGAACCTGCAGCAGCCCATACTGGTGATGGCCGGTGGAACCGGCGGACATGTTTTTCCGGCACTTGCGGTTGCACAATGCCTGCGCGAGAGCGGTGAGCAGATCATCTGGCTGGGAACACGTGCCGGCATTGAGGCGCGCGTGGTGCCAGCAGCCAGCTTTGCCATCGAATGGCTTAATGTACAGGGCTTGCGCGGTAAAGGAATGGCAACTTTGCTACTGGCGCCTTTTCGATTGATGCGTGCCTGCTGGCAGGCGCTGCGTATCTTGCGCCGCACGCGTCCGAAGGCGGTACTGGGTATGGGTGGATTTGTTGCCGGTCCAGGTGGATTGATGGCCCGGCTACTCAATATCCCCCTGTTTCTGCACGAGCAGAACTCCGTTGTCGGCTTAACCAATAAAATTCTGAGCCGCTTTGCTGCGGGCATTTATGTTGCCTTCCCCCAGGCAGCTGAAGCCCTTGAACATTCCGAGTGTATCGGTAACCCGGTGCGCGCAGAGCTCACTCGGCTCGAAGATCCCGCCAAACGTCTGCAGGCCCGGGTCGATAAGCCATTACAGTTACTGGTCATCGGCGGCAGCCTCGGCGCCGCGGCGTTGAATCGCATCCTGCCGCAGGCAATTGCCTGTCTCGAGCCCGAGCAGCGCCCACGGGTACGTCATCAGTGCGGTGAAAAGCATTTACAGGCCTGCCAACAAAACTATCGAGATGCCAAAGTCGAGGCTGAAGTGGTCAGCTTTATCGATGATATGTCAGATGCCTATGCCTGGGCCGATCTTGTAGTCTGCCGATCTGGCGCTTTAACCATAGCTGAGCTTACGGCGGTGGGTCTCGGTTCGTTGTTGATACCGTTCCCTTATGCGGTTGATGATCATCAATACCACAATGCCCGTTTTCTCGAACAGCATGACGCGGCCCAAATTTTGCAAGAAGCCGGTCTCGGTGCTGAAACTCTTGCGCTCAAGCTCAAGTTTTTTCAACAGAATCGAGCACTTCTGGTGGAGATGGCAGTGAATGCGCATGGCCAGTTTCAGGCCGATGCTGCCGAGCATGTGGCTTCCGCGATTCTGGCGAGGGTAAATCAATGACCGTCAGCGCGAAACATTTCATGCGGCGCATCCGCAACATCCACTTTATCGGTATCGGTGGTGTTGGAATGAGCGGCATCGCCGAGGTGTTCCATAATCTGGGCTATCAGATTAGTGGATCCGATATTATCGAAAGCGCGATGGTGCGTCATTTGCGCGGGCTGGGTATCGAGATTTCCATCGGCCATCAACGTGAAAATGCTGCACAGGCCCACGTCGTTGTGGTGTCGACTGCGATTGATGAAAACAACCCGGAAATAGAGAGTGCTCGTGAATTGCGAATTCCGGTGGTTCGCCGTGCCGAGATGCTAGCTGAATTAATGCGATTTCGGCGCGGAATCGCGGTGGCTGGTACGCATGGAAAAACCACGACCACTAGCCTGGTTGCCAGTGTGCTCGCACGTGGTGACATTGACCCGACTTATGTAATCGGCGGCCAGCTGATCAGTTCCGGCAGTCATGCTCGCCTGGGTTTGAGCGATTACCTGGTCGCAGAAGCCGACGAGAGCGATGCATCGTTTCTCTTTTTACAGCCGATGATGGCGATTGTGACCAACATCGACAAGGATCATCTGTCTACCTATGAAGGTGATTTCGAGCGTCTCAAGTCAGCCTTTATCGAGTTTCTACATCACCTGCCGTTCTATGGACTAGCGGTGCTTTGTATCGATGACCCGGTTGTGCGCGAAATCATGAAAGACGTAGCTCGGCCGATGCTGACCTACGGCGAGTCTGAAGATGCTGACCTGCGCGTGACCGATATCGTGGCGAACGGTACTAAGACTCGTTTCAGCGTTATTCTCCCGGACAGCTCGGACAAGATCGACCTCGAGCTCAACCTGCCCGGTCGTCATAACGTGATGAACGCGACGGCTGCGATCTGTATCGCGGTTGAACTCGGTGTATCTGTAGATGCCATACGTGACTCCCTGACCGAGTTTTCCGGAATCGGTCGACGCTGTCAGATCAGTGAAAATCTGTCCGTTGCCAATGGGCACATTATGCACATCGATGATTATGCTCACCATCCCAATGAAATCGCCGCGACGCTTGAGGGAATTCGTGCAGCCTGGCCAGAGAAACGCCTGGCGGTGTTGTTTCAGCCGCATCGATACTCGCGCACGCGCGACCTGTTCGAAGATTTCACACAGGTGCTGGCGGACGTTGACCAATTGATATTGCTTGACGTTTATCCGGCCGGCGAAGCTCACATCAAAGATGCCGACGGGCGTGCGCTGGCGCGTTCGATACGTGCTCGTGGCAAGGTAGATCCAGTGTTCGTTGAAGAGCTGCAAGGACTGGATGACGTCGTCGAAACGGTTTTACAAGATGGCGATATCTTCATCACTCTTGGCGCTGGCAGCATCGGTGCCTGGGCTGCGGAGTTTCTGGCGCAGCATCCGCCGGCAGGAGAGGGTAAATGAACGCGGCCAGCAATCCCCGCTCCCTGCGCGGCAAATTGATGTGCGATGAGCCCATGGCGAAACATACCAGTTGGCGTCTTGGCGGTCCTGCTGATGGTTACTACGTGCCGGCTGATCTTGCTGATTTGCAGCAATTCCTGGCGCAGCTGGATGCTGAAACGGAAGTTCTGTGGGTGGGACTGGGGAGTAATTTGCTGGTGCGTGATGGTGGCTTTCGAGGTCAGGTCATCGCTCCGCTCAACGCGCTTAAGCAAATCGATCTGCAGCTTGACGGTAATCTCTATGTGGAATGTGGCAGCAGTTGTGCGCGTCTGGCGAAGTATTGCCAGAAGAAAAATCTCACTGGTGCTGACTTTTTTGCAGGTATTCCAGGGACTGTTGGCGGTGCACTGGCGATGAATGCCGGTGCCTTCGGCGGTGAAACCTGGACCGCGGTACAACAGTTAATCATGATTGATCGGCAAGGTAACTTGCATCAGCGTGAAGTCAGCGAATTTGACGTGGGCTATCGCCATGTGCAGTTGCCGCAAACCGAATGGTTCGCCGCAGCGCTGTTTCACTTTGCCGTTCGTGCTGCTGGCGAAGAGTCAAATATTCGCCAGCTATTGCGCCAGCGTAATGCTTCACAACCCATCGGGGAGCCCTCCTGTGGTTCGGTGTTTAAAAACCCCCCTGGTCAGCATGCCGCACAATTGATCGAAGCTGCCGGTCTTAAAGGGCATCAATTTGCAACTGCTCGCGTCTCCGAAAAGCATGCCAATTTTATCATCAGTGATGAACAAACCCGTGCCGCGGACGTTGAGGCCCTGATTGGCTTTGTGCGCGATCGCGTCGCGGATCAGTTCGATGTCTTGCTCGAATCTGAAGTGCGCATCGTGGGAGAGGAGTTATGACCCAGCAATTGCAAAAGCCACTGGCAGGCACTGCGCAACAATGCGGCCGTGTGGCCGTACTGATGGGTGGTGAGTCCGCCGAGCGTGAGGTTTCGTTGAACAGTGGCAAAGCGGTTTACCAGGCTTTGCTTAGTGCCGGTGTGGATGCGATAGCGGTAGACCTGCACGGGCATATTTTTCATCAATTGTGTGAAATAAAGGCAGACAGGGTTTTCAACCTGCTGCACGGACGTGGCGGTGAAGATGGACGGATTCAGGCAGTGCTCGACTTCCTGGGTATTCCGAGCACCGGTAGTGGCGTTTGTGCATCGGCGTTGACCATGGACAAGATACTGACCAAGAAAGTCATTCGCTGTAGTGGAATTTCCACACCTGACTTCATCGAACTTCACGATGAGGCCGACTGTGAGCGTCTGTTGACTGAGTTTGGCCTGCCGATATTCGTCAAGCCGGTCCTGGAAGGCTCCAGCATCGGTACCGCGCCAGTGCATACAGCGAGTGAACTTTATCCGGCATGGCATGCGGCGCGCGAGTTCGGCGCGGTATTTGCGGAGCGATTTGTTGATGGTGGCGAGTATACGGCGGGCTTTATCGGTGACCAGTTGTTACCGCTGATCAAGTTGGAAACGGCCAATGAGTTTTACGATTATGAAGCCAAATACCTGACTGACGATACTACTTATACCTGCCCAAGCGGGCTTGATGATGAACAGGTGACCGAGATTAACGCGATGGTTCTGCAGACCATACGTGCCACCGGGGTTTGTGGTTGGGGACGAGTAGACCTGATGATGGACAGCCAAAACAAGCCGTGGATCATCGAAGTAAATACGATCCCCGGAATGACAGATCACAGTCTGATTCCAATGGCTGGACGAGCCGCCGGCCTGGAAATGCCGCAGTTAGTTCTCAGCATTCTAGCGGCAACCTTAAACGGGGAAGAGAGCCATGTTCAAGTTCCGTAAGCCAACCAATACTCAGGCAAAACGCCATGCGAAGCCGGCGGCACCAAGCGGACTGCAATGGCGTAAATCCTGGAACTGGGGCTTCCTTTTATTGCCGATTCTGGCGACTGGGATTTATCTGTCTCAGTTGGAAGAAGTGATGCCGGTGCGCAGTATTCAGCTGATGGGGACATTCGAGAATCTCGACCAGAACGAAGTCGAAGTCGCTCTTCAGGAGTATGTAGGCCAAGGTTTCTTTTCGCTGGACATTCACCAGTTACAACGCTCCATAAAGGAAAAGCCCTGGACTGAGGCTGTTTCGGTGCGTCGTATCTGGCCGGACAAGGTTCGAGTTGTGGTGCACGAGAAAAGACCGGTCGCTCGCTGGGATGCGCAACACCTGATGAGTGACTCGGCGCGAATTTACCGCGCGGACACCAGTGATTTTGCGCATTTACCGCTGGTTCATGCCGAGAATCACCAGGCGGCCTGGGCGCTGGGTGAATTCCGACGCTTGCAATCGCGATTCGAACGCGTCGATGAACATGTTGTTGCGCTTCGTGTGGATAGTCGTGGTGCCTTTGATGTCGAGTTGATCAATGGCCTGCTGATCAAGCTGGGGCGCACCGATACTGATCGCAAGATCGATCGCCTGGTCATGATTTATCAACAGCAGATCTTTCCGCGGCGCGAGCAGATCGAACAACTGGACCTGCGTTACAGCAACGGGTTTGCCGTGGCCTGGAAAAAAGAGGCGCTACAAGCTAACGACAAGGCGTCAATCTGGAGTAATAGTAATGTCTAAAAAGACATCAGGGAATCTGATCGTCGGGCTCGATATCGGTACCTCGAAGGTGGTCGCCATTGTTGGCGAGGTCACGGTCGAAGGCGATATTGAAATCATCGGCATCGGTACTCAACCGTCACGAGGGTTGAAGAAAGGTGTGGTGGTCAATATTGAGTCGACGGTGCAATCGATTCAACGTGCCGTGGAAGAAGCCGAGCTGATGGCAGGTTGCCAGATTCGTTCGGTGTATGCGGGCATTGCCGGTTCCCATATCCGTAGCATCAATTCACATGGAATCGTCGCAATCAAGGAAAAGGAAGTCACCACTGCTGACGTTGCACGCGTCATCGAAGCGGCCAAAGCGGTCGCCATTCCAGCCGATCAACGCATCCTGCACGTGTTGCCGCAGGAGTTCATTATTGACAGCTCTGAAGGCATTCGCGATCCGATCAGTATGTCTGGCGTGCGACTCGAAGCCAAGGTGCACCTGGTAACCGGTGCGGTGAGTGCTGCGCAAAATATTATCAAGTGCGTGCGTCGCTGTGGTCTCGATGTCGATGACGTAATCCTCGAGCAACTGGCCTCGGCAAGTGCGGTGTTAACCGAAGATGAAAAGGAACTGGGTGTCTGCCTGGTCGATATCGGCGGTGGTACCACTGATATTGCGGTCTTTTCCGACGGTGCTATCCGCCATACCGCAGTGATTCCGATTGCCGGTGACCAGGTGACCAATGATATCGCGGTAGCGTTGCGCACACCGACCCAGTATGCCAACGATTTGAAGATCCGTTACGCCTGCGCATTGCGCCAGCTAGCGACGGATGGAGAAACCATTGAAGTACCCAGTGTCGGTGATCGTGAACCGCGCCTGCTGGCGCGCCAGACATTGGCAGAGGTGGTAGAGCCGCGTTATGAAGAACTGCTAAGCCTGGTGCAGGCTGAACTGCGTCGCAGTGGCTTCGAAGAAATTTGTGCTGCCGGTATCGTATTGACCGGCGGTAGCTCAAAAATGGAAGGCGTAATCGAACTGGCGGAAGAGATCTTCCACATGCCGGTGCGGTTGGGTTATCCACAGTATGTATCGGGATTGGTCGACGTGGTTCGCAATCCGATTCATGCCACAGGTGTCGGGCTGTTGCTGTTTGGAAACAAGCAACAGTCTGGTATGTCCGGTTATCAACTGGACTCTCAAAATGAAGCCGGCCTTTTGGCGAGGATGAAAAACTGGTTTCAAGGTAATTTTTAACTAATGCAAGAGGAGACATAAAAATGTTTGAACTGATGGATTCACACTCCAAGGACCCGGTAATCAAGGTCATCGGAGTCGGTGGGGGTGGCGGCAACGCCGTACAGCACATGGTTTCGGCGGGTATCGAAGGCGTCGAGTACATTTGCCTTAACACCGACATCCAGGCACTCAAGAAGATAGACCAGCGCACCACCATGCAAATTGGAGCCGGTATCACCAAGGGCCTCGGCGCTGGTGCTGACCCGGGCATCGGTCGTCAGGCGGCGTTGGAAGACCGCGAACGCATTCAGGAAAAGATCGAAGGCTCCCACATGCTGTTCGTTACCGCCGGTATGGGTGGCGGAACCGGTACAGGTGCGGCGCCGGTGATTGCGCAGATTGCGAAGGAAATGGGCATTCTGACGGTTGCGGTGGTCACCAAGCCATTCGGCTTTGAACGCAGCAAGCGCATGGCGCAGGCGGAGCAGGGCATCAAGGAACTGGCCAATGTGGTTGATTCGCTGATTACCATTCCGAACGACAAATTGATGCCGGTTCTTGGCAAGGACACTTCGTTGCTGGAAGTATTCGAAAAGGCCAATGACGTACTGCGCGGCGCAGTGCAGGGCATTGCCGAGCTGATTACCTGCCCGGGACTGATTAACGTCGACTTTGCGGACGTGCGCACGGTTATGTCGGAAATGGGTATGGCGATGATGGGTACCGGAACCGCAACCGGTGAAAATCGCGCCAAAGAGGCGGCTCAGGCGGCGATCTCGTCTCCACTGCTGGAAGACATCAATATTTCTGGCGCCCAGGGTATTCTGGTCAACGTGACTGCTGGTCTCGATCTGTCGATCGGTGAGCTCGACGACATCGGCACGTTGATTACCGAACTGGCTTCGGCGGATGCCAATGTCGTGGTTGGTACGGTTATTGACTCCACTATGAATGAGGGAGAACTGCGCGTCACCATGGTGGCAACCGGACTCGGCAAGGACAAGGTGCTGGCGGATATGCCGCTGTCCGCGATTCAGCCGGAAAGTAACGGTGAAGTCGATTACAAAAAACTGGAGCGTCCGACGGCTATTCGCAAGAAGATCGTTGGCGATACGGTTGCAATGCCTGAAGACAAGGAGAGCATGGAATACCTGGAGATTCCTGCTTTCCTGCGTCGTCAGGCAGACTAGGCGGTACACCTCTTGCTAGGAGAATGGCTCAGGGATGAGCCATGGCTCCATCGTCTTCCTCGAAGCGCTGCGACGATGAGCGAAAAACTGCAACTGTCCCCATCATTATTTGTCGCCGAAGGCACCGATCGGAAGTGTTTTCGGCACCCCGACGATGAAACTCGTTGTGTTAAGGTACTCCACCCTGACACTGAACCAGGTCGATTCTGGCGCGAAATACGTTATTACTCGCGTCTGCAACGACGTGGTGTCGATTTTCGGCATCTGACGCCATATCGAGGGCGGGTTCAAACCAACCTGGGTAAGGGTGCTATTTTTGATCTTGTACTCGACGACGATGGCAGAATTTCACGTCCGCTGACACATTACCTCGAACAGAATGAGCGTCGATTCAATGACTGGATCGTTGCCGAGATAGAGCACCTGAAACAGAACCTGTTTGATCAATGGATCGTTTTCCACGATCTGAATCCAACCAATATCCTGGTGAAACGATTAGGCTTTGACGAGTATCGTCTGGTTGTGATCGACGGCATTGGACATAATCATTTCATTCCCCTGGCCAGCTACAGCAAGGCCTTTGGACGTAAAAAGCTGGTTCGGGTATGGAATCGGCGTTACCAGCAATGGTACGTCAGCTTCCCTGGCATTGTCAGTGAATTGAAACCCTATCCGGCCATCTGACAGCAATCGCTGTCATTTCTGGTTTCAATGGATTTGCAGCACAGCGTTCCTCAAAGGCTGAAATAAAAATGCGCTTCCGGACCGCACTTTTCTGGTCATACTGAGTGACGACTATTAATATCCTTTGCCGAGTTTAGATTTGATCCATCGATCGACTTAAAACAATCCCCCTTCCTGGATAACGTTGGAGAACAGCCTCACCACCCAATGCATCCCTCTAGTCGTACTGCGACGACGCTATAACGTACCCTGCAAGACTTTTGTTCGGTCAGAGCGCTCGACATAGTGAGAGCTATGCCTTTCGCACTCTTCGGTCACAAAAGACTTGCATGGCATGTCCTATCGCCACGAATTGTGGCGGGAATTGCAAGCCAGGAACAATGAACCAGCCACCACCAATATGTTCACTTGGGAGCGCC
>RCNB010000732.1_pt1 | contig 21308 bp, 16 predicted proteins | sample 2041321 | NCBI WGS metagenome assembly RCNB01 (sample SAMN09708232, study PRJNA481090) | Marine sediment metagenome, whole genome shotgun sequencing project. | reverse complement strand
GCTTTATTAGGCTCAGCAACCTTGATGTAAAGAACAACCTGGGTTGGGTTTTGAAAGACATAAAAAATGAAATCGAAAATATAAGACCCACCCCTAACCCCTCCCAGGAGGGGAAAAGCCACTAGCTATGATCAACTTCTTCCGTAAAATCCGCAAAAAACTGGCTGATGAGAATAAACCACTCAAATATGCCCGCTATGCTTTTGGGGAAATACTTCTTGTGGTCATTGGGATTTTGATAGCACTGCAGATTAATAATTGGAATGAACACCAAAAGGAATTGAAACAAGAAAAGGTGATTATGTCTAACCTTAACAATGAGATCATTAAAAATAATAAGTTACTAAATAAACATAGAATTCAATATCAAGAAGTTAAAAAATCAATAAATTTCTTAATGTCATTAATGGGACAATCTGAAAACGAAATTGCAAAATATAATATCGACAGTCTTTTGTATATTGCCATCGATGTTTATGATTTTAGACCAACTGAAAACGTATTTTCCGAAATTATCGCCTCTGGTAAATTAGACCTTATCACATCGGACTCACTTAAGAATGCCCTATTTGAATGGACCGCTGGTCTTAAAGTGAAGGAAGAAGCAATGGAAACTTTAGACCAAATAGATCAAAGCTTGTTGATTCCATATCTTATTAAAAATGTATCCCTCAAAAATATTGACAGTTATGGTTTCATGCAATGGAAAGAAAAGTCAAGACTAAAAAGCAACAACCATAAGTTGTTCTCTCAAGTCGAATTTGAGAACCATTTGAGTAATCATGCCTGGTCTGTATCCTATAGTAAAGAGTCGTTAGACTCATTACAGATTATATCACAAAAAATAATTCGCTTGACTAAGAGCAAAAAAGAATAGAGAAAGGCTAACAACAGGTATAATTACAGCTGCCAATCTCCTACTCTATCAAATATTAAAAAGAGCCAACCACCACTTTTTAATTAAATTCCAAACTACAAGTACTAATTTCCAAATGAGTGGTTATGCCAATAATTAATTGGAATTTGTTATTTGTTATTTGTTATTTGTAATTTTCATCTATCCCAACCACCCTTCCCTATCCAGGCTCCTATATTGAATGGCCTCACCAATATGGCTTCCGTTCAAGTCTTGGGAGTTTTCCAGATCAGCAATAGTCCTTGCCACTTTTAAGATACGGTCATAGGCGCGGGCAGAAAGATTAAGTCGTTCCATAGCATTTTTTAATAAACTCAGGGATGCAGCATCTAAACGGCAATGCGCCCTGATCTGTTTGGTATTCATTTGGGCATTGTAATGTACCGTTTCTGAACCTTCAAATCGCACTGTCTGGATCTCACGTGCTGCAGTCACCCTTTTACGTATAGCCATGCTCCCCTCCCCTTTTCGGTCTTCAGAAAGTTTTTCAAAAGGTACCGGGGTCACTTCTATATGGATGTCAATTCGGTCTAACAACGGCCCTGAGATCTTTCCCAGATATCGCTGCATTTCCATGGGAGAAGACGTCACAGGTGCATCCGGATCGTTGAAATAGCCAGACGGACTTGGATTCATACTGGCCACCAGCATAAAACTGCTTGGATAGTTAACTGTGAACCGAGCTCGCGAAATTGTGACTTCCCGATCTTCCAAAGGTTGCCGCATAACTTCCAGAACACCTCGTTTAAATTCCGGTAGCTCATCCAAAAATAGCACACCGTTATGTGACAGGGAAATCTCTCCCGGTTGCGGATAGGCACCACCTCCGACGAGGGCTACATCTGAAATAGTATGGTGCGGGCTTCTGAAAGGCCGCTGACAAATTAATCCCATGTTTTTAATCTTACCCACCACACTATGTATTTTAGTAGTTTCCAAAGCTTCCTGCAAAGTCATAGGTGGTAAAATAGAGGGTAATCGTTTAGCAAGCATGGTTTTTCCTGCACCAGGTGGTCCAATCAGAATAATATTATGCCCGCCGGCGGCGGCAATCTCCATACAACGTTTTATACTTTCCTGTCCTTTGACGTCCGAGAAATCATGTTCAGGGAACTCCAGATTTTTATAAAACTCAGCACTAATATCCACATGGGTCTGTTCTAAAGGAACCCCTTTATCAAAGAAAGCAATAACTTGAGCTATCTTTTCAACCCCAAATACTTCCAGACCTTCCACAATGGCTGCTTCACGCGAGTTTACTTTAGGAAGAATAAACCCTTTAAAACCTTCTTCCCTCGCTTTTAGAGCAATAGGCAGAGCGCCTTTTATGGGCTGAAGGCTACCGTCTAGAGAAACTTCACCCATAATGATATATCGCTCTAATTCCTCTGCCATAATTTGGCCCGAGGCTGAAAGGATACCAAGGGCAAGGGTGAGATCATATGCCGAGCCTTCTTTTCTTAAATCGGCCGGGGCCATATTGATGGTAATTTTTTTTCCCGGAATTTTATAGCCATTATTGATTAAGGCTGCGGCAATTCTAAAATTACTTTCCCTAATGGCATTGTCGGGCAAACCAACTAAGTGATAGCCTATTCCCCTATCCACATTCACTTCAACAGCTATGGTAGTTGCTTCAACTCCAAAAACGGCACTACCATAAACTTTTGAAAGCATCCTTATTTATCTATGCTAAACCTCAACTTTTTAGTAAGGACATAGATAATGTTCTTCGCTGCATAATGACTGCAGACAAAGCGTTATCTCATAGATAATTAGTATGGAAGGTTTAATTTTCTTTCGGTGAAAACTGAAGTAAAGACTTTGAAGTAGTTATAATTTCCTCCTTATTCATCATCATTTTTCTGAATTCACCATTAATAAACATTTGTGCCTGATCTTTATAATGAGGACTTAAGGGATTCCCGGACTGGCCGGTAGGCAAAATACTCATGCTATTCTCTATATCCGAAAAGTCAACAATACGTCTTGTAGATGGCCCTACACTTACTTTATTCTGGCCATCTGAAGTATACGGAAAGAACATATTGTTTATAACCTCTCTGGTTCCATGCACAGGGTAAGGTCCAACATTAAAAAAAGAACGGAACATTTCAACCTGTCCTATTGGATGTCCATGCTCCAGCGTGTGTACTTTGTCCCACGTCCATTGGGAACTTCTGTCCCCAAACTCCTCTTTTAATGATTTCAAGGCCATTACAAAGGAGTTTAGAACGATATCTTTCTTGCTTTCTATAGTCTCTTCAGTTTGGGTATTATCCCACCAAACTGATACTTTTTTCTGAGCCATCGGAGCTATCAGCCGTTTATGAAAATGGGTAGTTAAAAATTGTTGAAAAAGTTCGGGCCCAAGTTCGTCTTCAAAAGTATTGCTTAAGAAGAAGTATATCCATCTGTGAAATATAGTGGCTTCCACACTATTTAAGGGAGAATCTCCATCCCAGGAGCTTAGTTTATCCAGAAGGTTAATATCTTCCTCGCTTAATTGTTTTACATCAACCAGTTTGGTAAGGTTTGTTATAATTTCGGGATTTACAGAAGAGGTAGCATCTGTAATCATATCCATCATAGAATTTTTATCCCAATCATCCTTCTCTTCTAATAATTGAACAATGCGTTTTGCCCTGTTCTCAGGTAAATAGTAACCCGGGTATTGCATCCCGGCAATGGAATCGGGCTGGTTATTGGCGGAGTATACATAGTTCCAGGGCGGATTAACGGAAGATGGGTTTTCACTAAAATCCAGAAAACGCACTGGCTCATAAGCGCCGGAACTACCATCCATAATTAACTTGGTCTGAGCACTGTCTGGCATCTGGTACAACTTTGCCACTGCCCACCAGGCCACATTACCTTCTTTATCGCCATACATAATGTTCAGACCGGGAGCATGTATGTTTGGTAGTGCCTTTTGAAATTCGGTGATATTGTTAGCATGGCTTATCTCATAAAATGCATCTAGTACCTTGTTTTCCAATTTTGGATAGATCCAGGACATACTAATAGATAGGTTACCACTAATGTTTTTGGATATACTGTCCAATACTGGTCCATGATGTGTTTTTTTATAACTCAAGGTTACATCAGTACTATCTTTAATTTTAATGATTTTCGAAACAATTTCATAATTCTTCCAACCCTCTTTGGTTTTGTATTTTGTATTGTCAGTAGGATGAGTCTCTTCATAATAAAAATCAACGTCATCATTTTCAAACATTGTAATCCCGTAAGCCAGATTTCTATCATGTCCTAAAATCGGGAAAGGTATGCCCGCCATGTGATAACCATATTTTTCGTAGCCCGGGGTACTTATATGTGCCTCGTACCATACGGATGGTTGGGCAAATTCAATGTGTGGATCATTTGCCAGGATTACTTTACCCGATTTGGTTTTTGCAGGGGCTATTACCCAACTGTTACTTCCCTCGAGCTGAGGAACTGGCAAATTAGCAAGGGCCTTTGAAATGGAAGCAACCATTTGAGCTTCTTTTGAATCTTCTGGTGAAGACTTATAATTCTTAATCCATTCGGTATTTATATTCACATCAATTTCCAAATCTTTAAGGTATTCAGGGCCTAATTTATTTTTGATCACTGTTAGTAATGGATCCGTTTTTTGGGCCATTGCAAAACTAAATGCCATATAGCCAATAGAATTATAAACATCCCTGAGGCTAAAAGACTCCTTGTCAATTCCCGTCAGATAAAACTCAACCGGAGTGGGTCCATTTTCTATAAATTGGTTTATCCCATCTAAATACGCCTCGGTAAGCCGTATTGTCTTGTTCGTACCTTCCAGCTGTTCTACAGTTTTAGCAGAAGCCTCATCAATACCCAGGGAAAGAAAAAATTTATCTGTTGATAGTAATTTAGAACCAAAAACCTCTGATAACCCACCTCTGGCCACTCTTCTCAACAATTCCATTTGCCAAAGTCTGTCCTGGGCATGCACGTAGCCAAGTGTTCTAATTGCATCCTCTTCATTTTCACCATAAATGTGAGGAATACCATAGGAATCATAGTAGACAGATACCTCATCAGACAGATTTAATAATTGTCTTTCACCTTCATAGTCGGGTTTCAGGGTTTGTATGAAGATGAAAGCGGCAAGAGACAAAAGTCCAAGTAACGCCAGTAGTATCAGGAGGATTTTTTTAATTTTCTTCAAGAGTAAGTCTTTGATGTCTAAAGATAAAAAAATAGGGAACCACTTGAATTACTAGAATCTTTTTTTTTGATCCATCTTTTATAAATAAGACGCAAAGATCATAAAAAAACCCAATAGAAAATTCAGTTTCATAAGAAGGTGCTGATAATATAATCGTATTATGGTAATGTGATGGTCAGTTCACCCTTATTGAGCTCATCAAAGTTTTTTAGACCTTCTTTCAACCAACTTTCATAGGTTTCACTATCGGCATTTTGAATTGAAGAATTTAAGACCTCCAGATCCGGGGAAAGCAATACGTAATAGGGCTGTGATGCTGCACCAAAGTTTAGGGTTTGAAAAGTACCCCATTTTTCCCCCACGGTTTCAATATTTTTTACCCTTCCAGAATCGAATTTATAATCAAATTTTTCATGCTCCGGCAATGATTTTCTGTCGTCTATATATAAGGAAATCAGCACGTAATCTTCCTTAAGCATTTGATAAATATCGGGTTCGCTCCAGACATTTTCTTCCATTTTTCTGCAGTTCACACAGGCCCATCCCGTAAAATCGAGTAATACAGGCTTCTTTTCTTTTTTAGCATATGCTATCCCTTCTTCAAAATCTTTAAAGCAGTTAAGTCCAAGAGGGCAATTACTTTCTTTATCCAAAACAGAATAAAAATCCGGAGGTGGAAATCCACTTAATAATTTAAGGTTGGTAATATTAAAAGCACCTAATATCAAATAAACAGTAAACGCAGCAGTTAAAATGCCTACTCCAATTCTGGTTTTAGATAACTTTTGTTTTGGCCCTTCATGTTTAAATCTGAATATTCCAAATAAGTATAAAACCAATAAAACAAAAAGCAGTATCCATATCCCCAGGAAAATTTCTCTCTTTAGGAGCCCCCAATTGCCAACAAGGTCTGCATTAGATAAAAATTTAAAGGCCAGGGCTAATTCAAGAAATCCAAGAAATACCTTTACGGTATCCATCCATCCACCAGACTTGGGCAGAGAATTTAGCCAGGCAGGAAATAACGCAAATAATGCAAAAGGTAAGGCAAGGGCAACACCAAATCCCAACATTCCTGCTGAAAGATTATTGGCGACATCGCCTTCAGCCAGGGTAGTACTTCCTAAAAGACCTCCTAAAATTGGCCCGGTACAGGAAAAAGATACAATGGCCAGTGTTAATGCCATAAAAAATATTCCTAACCCTCCTCCTACCTTAGAAGAGGCGTTATCCATTTTTGTGGACCAGGAACTGGGTAATGTTAATTCATAATAACCGAAAAAAGAGAATGCAAAAATTACAAACACTACAAAAAAGGCAATGTTAAGCCAGATATTGGTAGCTATTGTATTTAGAATTTGCGGATCTACCGAATCAAATAAATGAAAGGGCAGGCTAAGTAAAAAATAGATTAAGACAATATAAAAACCGTATAAAGAAGCCTCAAAAATTCCTGTGGATTTGTTTTTGGTATGTTTCGTAAAATAGGAAACAGTTAATGGGATCATTGGAAATACACATGGCGTCAATAAGGCAATTAGGCCACCTAAAAACCCCAGGCCAAATACCACCCACAAAGCGGATCCCTTTTTCAGGTTGGTATCATCCTTTGCTTTAAGTCTTTCTTTATTTTTTAAGTTGAGTTTTAAAGCAGAACTAAGGTCCCGGTCTTTGTCATCAAGAATTTCTTCTGCCACAACTACAGTTCCTCCGCTCAGAGATATCCTAAAAGTATGCTCTTTTGGAATACATACTTCCTTACACACCTGATAGAAAAGCTCTACATCTATTTGGGAGAGTGCAGTATTGAGTAACTTGATTCTTTGTTTAAAGACTGCATCATTTATAAAAAAAGTCTCGTCTACCTCAAAAATATCACTGTATTCGGTTATTGTTTCACTTTCTGTGGCCGTACCTGCCAATTCATAATCTTCACCACTCTTGAGAAAAGTAAATTCACTGGGTAAAGAACCATTCTCATCTGTAAACTGAGAAAAGATATGCCAGCCATCAGCTATATCTGCTTTGAAAATAAGTTCATACTCGTTTTCCGTAAGTTTATTAACTTCATGTGACCAAATTACAGGGTCTTCCTCGTCCTGACCAAAACCAGGATTAAGATTGATAAATAAAACAAGAAATGTTAATATTATTCTCATTCTGTTATGGTAAATTTTATAATATTTTTTGTTTTGGGTGTTACTTTAAAACGATCATCCCCCCTTCTACCCATGACCCATACTATTGCATCACCTGAGCATAAAAGCCATTGTTTTTCCTTGGAGATCAAATCCATTTTTTCATCCTTATAAAACTTTGAGACCTTTTTTCTCCCATTCATTCCAAAAGGGTAAAAGTAATCTCCTTTCTCCCATTTTCTAATACTTAGCTTAAGGTTTAACGTTTCTTTATCAACATATAGTATCCTATTGGAGGTCTCCCCCATTGCTTTTACCTCGTCAATCTGCATATGCAACGGTTCGGTAATAGTTCCTGAAATAGCATCAATAACAAATTTTTCAACTATTGAAGGATAAATCGGCTGTAATAACAGATACTCCCGGTCTTTAATAAGTCGATAAGTACTTGAGCGAACTTCTTTTCCGCTTATAGCACTTAAAAGCCCAACAACATCATCCCATTCTTTAAAACCATATTCGTGAAATAACTCATACATGTATACCTTAATAGGTTCTAATTTTGAAAGAGAATTTATGGAGATTCTTATTATATCATCCTGTTGTTGAAAAAGATCTTGTTTTAATTCAGCCAGGTAGTTCTTTAAAAGCGCTGTACTTCCTTGCAGGTTCGACAGGGTAGCTTCAAAATTACCCAGAAAACCAGGGTGCAATTCCTTTAACTTGGGAATAACTCCGTATCTGATTTTGTTCCTGAGGTATTTGGTTTCGCGATTACTTCGATCCTCTCGCCAAGTTATATTATTGATTTCGGCATATTGCATGATTTGTGCCCTGGAAAATATCAGCATTGGCCGGCTAATAGTTGAAGTTTTGGCAGGAATACCCGTAAGTCCTTTAATGCCGGTACCCCTGGATAAGTTAATTATAAAAGTCTCCAAATTGTCATCTGCCTGATGTGCAGTAACCAGGGTTTTTATTTTATTTATTTCCATTATTTCTTCAAACCAGCGGTACCTCAATTCTCTTGCTGCCATTTGAAGTGAAACTTTATTCATACTTATATAACCAGCTGTATCAAAATCTTTTATATATATTTTTTTTTTATTTTTTCTAGCTAAATCTTCGACAAAAAAAGCATCCATATCACTTTCATAGCCACGTAACTGAAAATTACAATGAGTAATGGAGAAGTCCATTTTATTTAGCGCACAGAGATGCGTTAATACCACACTGTCAACCCCTCCGCTGCAAGCAACTAAAAAGTGGTTTTTAAGGAGCTCCGGATAATTTACCGCAATATGTTCTTTAAACTGATTTAACACCTTACAAAATTAATCAAAGTTGTAACCGCCACCAATCTTTTCACGATAAGTATGAAAGATCCGTTACAAGAGCGGAAATATCCTTAATCCGAAAAGAAGCTGCGGCCTGTAAAGCTTTTAGACTTTAGATAAAAATTCAGTCAGGGCCATTTGATGTCTTTCTGCGAGTGCACTATCAATGATGCCTTTCTCTGATTCAAAATTTTCGTAAAAAGAGGGTAAAGAAAATGTAGCGCTGACATTTGCCCCAAACCTGGGTAATAATTTTTCAATAATTTCGAGGGATCCGAGTCCGCCACGCTTACCGGGGGAGGTTGACAAAAGTAGTACTTCGGTATTTTCCAAAAATTTTCTTTCCAAACGTGACAGCCAATCCAGAACATTTTTAAAATATGCAGAAGGGTTACTGTTGTGTTCATTTACTGAAAGAATCACCCCATTCGCTTTCATAATATCGTCGCGCAATTCTACCAGGGAATTAGAAAAACCCGTTTCACGCTCATTGTCTTCACTAAACAAAGGAAATGGATAATTGGCCATATTTAAAAGTTGTACCTCCTTGTCGCTTATTAAACCTACGGTATATTGGACTAACTTAAAGTTTATCGATGTTGAGGAGTTGCTCCCGGCCAAAGCTAATATTTCTGACATATGTGAGATTTTAAAGTTGACGAAAATACCTCAAATAAGCTTGAATTGCGAGTAATTTAGCTAATTTTGCATTTTTAGACATCTAAACACGCTGTTAAACAAGTATATAGGATAGTTATAAGGTATGAGAAGTAAAACTGCAAGACTATTTTTTATAGATGCCATGAGAGCCTGGGCAATCCTTATGATGCTACAAGGGCATTTTGTGGATGGACTGCTGGAAAATTCTTTCAGGGATCCTGACAGTATAATATTTACTATTTGGAGTTATTTAAGAGGTATAACAGCCCCTGTGTTTTTTACAGTTTCGGGCTTTATTTTTACCTATCTGTTAATTCGTGTACCAGAGAAAGGGTTTAACAATCCAAGAATAAAAAAAGGGATTAAACGTGGTATTCAACTATTGTTCATTGGTTATCTTCTCCGTTTGAATCTATTTGGATTATTGAAGGGCGAATTGTACTCTACTTTCTTCCTGGTTGACGTTCTGCATATAATAGGCTTGTCAATCCTGGGTATTATTGGATTGTATTTGTTCACCAGTAAACAAAAAAATTACGTCTTCCCTGCATTATTGCTTATTATAAGCTGTTTACTTTTTAGTTTTGAGCCAATATATTCCAAATGGACCTTTCAGATAATTCCGGATGCTTTGGCTAATTATTTTACCAGAACAAACGGGTCTGTTTTTACAATAATTCCATGGTTTGGGTATACTGCTATCGGAGGCTTTTTCTCCTATCTGTTTACCTATTATAAAAATTCTCAATCTCTTTATCCTAAAGCTATTTCCATTGCTGCAATTACAGGTATATTACTAATCTTTTATTCATCAGATCTGTTTTTAGCAGTCTCATCAATAACCGGGATAGATTTGTTCGATGCCATTGCCGCAAATAATTACCTTTTTATCAGACTGGGAGATGTACTTATTGTATTTGCTGTATTTATGCTATTGCGTCAGTTTATAACAAGCAGGACTGTATTAAAAATAGGACAGAACACATTATCCATCTATGTTATTCATTTTGTTATTCTGTATGGAAGTTTAACCGGACTTGGATTGTATCAATTCTTCTATCAGTCCTTGCCACCGGTGATATTGATTCCCGCGGCCATCGCTTTTATGTTCGTATGCTCCTATTTGGCCTTGTTTTACACCAGGAATGAAGATCATATCAAACAAGGTATAAGTGCTGCGCTAATAGATCTCAAAAATAAACTGGAGCCATGGGCAGTTTATGCGCAAAGGATATTAAAAATAGGTATTTACCGGATACTTAGAATAATTGGATTGGTAAAGAGTTAAAAAAGACTCCCAAAATTCTAAGTTGTATTAATCCCGGTAAGCCTGAAGCTTCTCAGCAAAACTCAACCCGATCAAATATGTAAAGCTCTGTCATCAGTAGCAGCCAGAGCGGCTTCTTTTACTGCCTCGGCATAGGTAGGATGTGCATGACTCATACGCGAAATATCCTCGGCTGAAGCTCTGAATTCCATAGCGGTGACTGCCTCGGCAATCAGATCTGCACAACGGGCACCTATCATATGTACTCCAAGGACTTCATCTGTTTTCTTATCTGCAAGAATTTTTACAAACCCATCGATGTCCATACTGGCTCTGGATCGTCCTAAAGCACGCATTGGAAATTGACCCGATTTATATTCCACACCGGCTTCTTTTAATTCTTCTTCCGTTTTCCCAACCGATGCCACTTCCGGCCAGGTATATACAACACCGGGAATTAAATTATAATCAATATGCGGCTTTTGACCGGCAATAATCTCAGCAACCATAGTACCTTCTTCCTCGGCTTTATGTGCGAGCATTGCACCTTTAACTACGTCACCAATGGCATATATATTAGGAATATTGGTCTGTAGGTGGTTATTCACTGCTACCCTGCCCATATCATCCAATGCTACGCCTGCGGCTTCGGCATTTAAGCCATCAGTATAAGGCCTTCTACCTACTGATACCAGGCAATAATCGCCTTTTAAAATCACTTCGGCTCCTTTTTTGTCATCGGCTTTAATGATTACCTCATTCTTCTTGCGCTCAACAGACTTAACCTTATGTGAAAGCAGAAATTTTACTTTTTGTTTTTTTAAGACTTTTAAAAGCTCTTTGGAAAGTGCTGCATCCATACCGGGAATAATTCTATCCATATACTCTACAACGGTAACTTCAGAGCCCAATCGCTTATAAACCTGACCTAATTCTAACCCAATCACCCCACCGCCAATAATGATCATGTGTGCAGGGATTTCCTTTAATTTTAAAGCTTCTGTAGAAGTGATAACACGTTCCTTGTCTAGCTTTATAAACGGAAGTGTAGAAGGTTTAGAGCCTGTTGCAATGATTATATTTTTGGCTTCCAGTGTCTGTGGTTTTCCTTTTGTTGGTTCTATTGTGATATGGGTAGCGTCCTTAAAACTTCCTATGCCCTCATAAACATCAATCTTATTTTTATCCATCAAAAACTGAATCCCCTTGGTTGTTTGATCTACTACGGCTTGTTTGCGCGCAATCATCTTTTCAAGGTTTATCTTAATATCACCCGGGATTTCTATGCCGTGAGCTTCAAAATGTTTTACCGCATCTTCATAATGATGGCTGGAGTCTAATAGCGCTTTGGAAGGAATACAACCCACATTAAGACAGGTTCCTCCCAAAGTTGAATATTTCTCGATTATGGCAGTTTTCATACCTAATTGTGCGCATCTGATGGCAGCAACATACCCACCTGGTCCAGAGCCTATAATGGCCACATCATATTGATTCATAGTCTTCTTTTTTAAAGTAAAAGATTCGTTTTATAAAGGGATATTCAGAAAATCAGAACACAAAAGTACAAATGTTTTTGTTTAGGACATAAGAGAATCAGAGCTTAAGAAAACCCAAACTACCAGTTTAATTAAAAGTGTATGGCAGTGCTGTATTTTACCTCATTAATAACAAAAGAACTCTGGGTGCTTCCTATATTTTTTATAGCTGTCAGCTTGGTCACCATAAACTCTCTGTAAGTCTCCATATCACTTACGTTAACCTTAAGGATATAATCATAATCCCCGCTAATATGATGGCATTCCGAAACTTCTTCCAACTGAACTACTTCTCGTTCAAACTGAAGCACATAATCTTTTATATGCTGGATCAGTTTAACATGACAGAGAACCATAAAAGCCTTGTTTACCTTATTCCTATCAACCAAAGCAACATACTTGGTAATTACACCAGTTTTTTCCAACCGTTTTATCCGCTCATATACCGCGGTGGTCGAAAGTCCAAGTCGGTTTGCATATTCCTTGGTGGTCCATTTACTATCCTCTTGTAGGAGTGCCAATAATTCCCTGTCTTTTGCGTCTATTTTAATCATGATTAATTTACATTAAAAACTACCTAATTCGTATAATTATAAATATATAATCTATTTAATGGTATAAATATAGTTTTATTTTCTATTATATTCAATTATAATTGTTTTTCAATCTATGTTTCAATAATTTTATACTATAAAACTTATGCTGTTATGAAACATAAAGCGACAGACAAAATTCAGGAATTACACAATTTTGGTGAATTCGGGGGTGTAAATCCGTCTATATCCGATTCATCTACCTATACCTTCCTTTCCGCCAAAACAATGTTCGATACTTTTGAAGGGAATACAGAAGGCTGTTATTTATATAGCCGTCACTCCTCCCCTTCCAATCTATATTTGGGAGAAGCTCTTGCAGCTCTCGAAGGGACAGAAACGGCAAATGTCACCGCAAGTGGAATGGGCGCAATTACCGCCGTTATCCTGCAATTATGCAATTCGGCAGACCATATTGTAAGTAGCCGGACAATTTATGGAGGCACCTATGCTTTTATGAAAAATTTTCTAAGAAAATTCAATATCAATACTTCATTTGTAGACATTACAAAAATTGATATTGTAGAAAAGGCCATTACGGCTGACACAAAAATGATATTCTGTGAATCTATAAGCAACCCTTTATTGGAAGTAGCTGATATAAAAGCGCTATCCAGATTGGCCAAAAAGTATAATATTCCTCTGGTTGTGGACAATACTTTTTCACCTTTATCCATTGCTCCGGGAAAATTAGGGGCAGAAATAGTGATCCATAGCCTTACTAAATTTATAAATGGAACCAGTGATAGTGTTGCAGGGGCAGTATGCGGGACAAAGGAGTTTTGTCTCAGCCTTAAGGATGTGCATGATGGAGCCGGGATGCTTCTCGGCAGCACTCTTGATAGCCTCCGGGCATCTTTTATTCTAAAAAATATGAGAACGCTGCATATAAGAATGAAAAAACACAGCGAAAATGCACTATACCTGGCTAAAAAGTTTGAGAAAGATGGCCTTAGGGTAGTGTATCCGGGTCTTAAATCTCATCCCGGGTACCATACGATGAAAAAGCAGATTGTTTCTGAATATGGGTATGGGGGGATTATGACATTAGACGTGGGTAGCCTAGAAAATGCAAATAAGCTGATGGAATTGATGCAGAAAAAAAATCTTGGTTATCTGGCCGTTAGTCTAGGGTTCTATAAAACACTGTTTAGTGCACCCGGCACATCCACTTCATCGGAAATTTCTTTAGAAGAACAAAAAACTATGGGCTTATCGGATGGTCTCATTCGCTTTTCTATTGGCTTGGATAACGATATTAAGAGAACGTATAAATTAATGAAAGAATGTATGCAAAGTCTGCACATCCTGGACCATAAAGTCGCATCTCCTGTTGCATAGATGATTTAAGCGTTTGCAGAACAGCGGCCAAAGTTGTAATATTACGAATCAACTAACCAAACCTTATGGCCGATAAAAAATCCAATAAATACAGACAGCAGGAGCATATTGTTGAAAACCGGGAACTAAATATTTGGGAGGCATTAATCCCTGTTTTTGCTCTTGTGGGAATGCTGGCCTACAATGTCTATGTTTTTGGAGACGATGCTATCGGTGGTTCTAATCAGTTTATTTTGTTAATGGGTGGTGCCGTTGCTGCTATTGTTGGTTTTTTTAATAAAGCTACCTATAAACAGATGTTGGCTGAAGTGGCCGAAAATGTTAAGTCCACTACTGGTGCGTTATTAATACTTTTAATGGTAGGAGCTCTCGCAGGAACCTGGATGATAAGCGGGATTATCCCGGCAATGATCTATTATGGCCTTCAAATTCTTAACCCTACGATATTCCTGGCCGCAAGTTTAATTATTTGTGCCATAATTTCCATTGCGACAGGCAGTAGCTGGACGACATCGGCTACTGTTGGTATAGCCCTTATAGGAATTGGAGATGCCTTGGGAATTCCTATGGGTATGACAGCAGGTGCAGCGCTTTCGGGTGCTTATTTTGGTGATAAGATGTCTCCCTTAAGTGATACTACAAACCTTGCCCCTGCCATGGCTGGTGGAGAATTATTTAGTCACATCAGATATATGACCTATACCACCATTCCTACTATTTCCATAACTCTTTTGATTTTCATAATAATTGGCTTCAATTTGGAAACGACCGGAATAGCCGATACCAAATCTATTCTTAATTCTATTGATTCTACCTTCACCATAAATGGCTGGTTGTTTTTGGTTCCATTAGCCGTGATTTTTATGATTGTAAAAAAAGCTCCTCCACTTGTCGCCCTGCTTATAGGCACTTTACTTGGTGGTGTTTTTGCTTTGTGGTTCCAACCCGATATCGTTGCTGGAATTACTGGAGCTAAAGAATTGAATTTTGAATCTGGCTATAAAGGAATATTGAATGCGATTACAATTAAAACCTCAATAGCTACAGATAACCCCGCACTTAACGATTTATTTACTGCAAAAGGTATGTCTGGGATGTTAGGTACCATATGGCTTATTGTATGTGCCATGGTATTTGGAGGTATTATGGATGGAATAGGCGCGTTATCAAGGATTACTAAGTCCTTGCTCGGGATGGCCAAGACAACATTTGGGCTTTTTGCAAGTACAGTTGGAAGTTGTCTTGCACTTAACGTTACGGCATCTGATCAGTACCTTGCCATTGTAGTTCCGGGAAAAATGTTTGCCAAAGCATATGAGGACCGGGGGTTAGCTCCTGAAAATCTGAGCAGGACCCTGGAAGACTCCGGAACTGTGACTTCTGTACTAATCCCCTGGAATACATGTGGAGCATATCATAGCGGAGTATTAGGAGTTAGTGTAGCAGATTATTTCTTCTTTGCTATCTTCAATTGGTTAAGTCCAATCACCACGCTTTTCTTTGCTGCTTTGGGAATAAAAATTAAGCATTTGGCCTCCGCAAAGGCTTCCTGAATAAGTAAACCAAATATTTAACGGAATGATATTTAACTTTTCCATCATTCGCCTATTATTTCAATTATTTATTTTTTAATTTCACACAGAATTTTAAAAATTACAAAATGGCTACAGTTACACTTAAAGGAAACACCATACATACATCCGGAAACTTACCCTCAATTGGTAGTAAAGCACGCGGTTTTACGCTTACAAAGAATGATCTTTCTTCGGCTTCACTATCGGACTATAGTGGTAAGAAAGTTGTGCTTAACATCTTTCCCAGTATAGACACCGGTACTTGTGCACAATCTGTAAGACAATTTAACCAGGAGGCGGCCGAATTGAATAATACAACAGTCTTGTGTATATCTAAGGATTTACCATTTGCCCAGACCAGATTCTGTGGTGCTGAAGGAATTGATAATGTTGTAATGTTATCTGATTTCAAAGATGGTAGTTTTGGTAACGCATATGGAGTGACTTTCACTGATGGCCCACTTCAACCTTTGCTTTCACGATCTGTAGTGGTTATTGGCGAAGATGGAAATGTTCGCTACACCGAACAGGTATCAGAAACTGTAGACGAACCAAATTACAAAGCGGCCCTTGAAGCTTTAATGGATGCCTGAAGAAAATCTGATTGTAGACCGAATCAAGGGTATTGGGTATGCTTTTCGCGGGGCTTGGCTTTTAGTCCGTACGGAGAGTAGTATCCAAATACAAGTTATCATTGCAGGTATAATGACCATAGCCGGATTTTATTTTGAGATATCGCAAACCGAATGGATTCTACAGATATTCGCAATTGCCCTGGTTCTTGGAGTTGAAGGCCTGAATACAGCGATTGAAAAAATGTCAGATTATATACAACCCGAATTTGATGAGAAAATTGGGTTTATCAAAGACATATCCGCAGGAGCTGTTATGCTGGTTTCACTGGCAGCTACCATTGTTGGTTTAATCATCTATGTTCCAAAAATTATTTAGGACGTTTGTAGATAGTCCTTCCTTTGTAAATTTGTATTTTTACCCCAAAGAATAGATTATTCAATGGCAAAGAAGAGAAAAAAATCAAGGCCCGCTTCTTCTAAAAAAGGTTTTTCTTTTAAGTTGTCCAAACAAAATAAAATAATCCTGGGAAGCCTGTTGGTTCTGCTCAGCATTGCCCTCTTTTTTTCATTTACCTCCTTTTACTTCTCATGGCAGGCTGACCAAAGCCTTCTTACCGAATTTACAGATAGAAACGAACAGGCAAATAATTTACTGAATAAATTTGGAGCAAGCGTAAGCCACTTCTTTATGTATAGAGGGTTTGGTGTGGCCTCTTTTATTTTTCCCATTTTGTTATGCATTACGGGCTTGTACATGTTTTTAAACCTTGATAAAAAAGGATTGTTAAGCAAGTGGATTTGGGGACTGGTTTTTGTCATATGGATCTCAATTGCCCTTGGCTTTTTCGCTTATGAACGTCCTTTATTGGGAGGTCTGGTAGGTTTTGAAATGAATGACTTTTTACAGGATTATACTGGTAAAATAGGAGTTTTATTGCTTTTGGTATTTGGACTTACCGTTATTCTTGTTCGTCTGTTTAGGTTCTCTCCTGATGGTATTGCCGACTTTTTTAAGCGGAAGTCTAAATCTCTGGCTACAGAATTTCAAAATGCCAGCGGCAAAGAGATCCTGATGGATGTTAATAAAGAGCTCCCTATCGTCATTGATACTTATACGCATAAGGAGGATATTCCCCCTTTGGCCACTGAAGCAGACAATCCAGATGATAATGAGATTACTTCGAAGATCCCTGCGAAGGAAGATACCATAGAAATGGAAGTTGAGAAAATAACGGAAGAAAAAGAAGAAAAGGATATTCTCTCTGAAAAATTGGTTGCAGATTTTGGTGAATTTGACCCTACTTTGGAGTTGGCCAATTATAAATTTCCACATCTGGACCTGCTCGATCTGCATGGAGCATCTGGAGGTATCACCATAAATCAGGAAGAGCTTGAGGAAAATAAAAACAAGATTGTTGAGACATTAAAAAATTATAAGATTGGCATAGGACAAATAAAGGCTACCATTGGACCGACTGTTACTTTATATGAAATTGTTCCTGTTGCTGGGGTGCGTATTTCCAAAATAAAGAATTTGGAAGACGATATTGCCTTATCTCTGGCAGCTTTGGGTATTCGAATTATAGCCCCAATACCCGGTAAAGGAACCATCGGAATTGAAGTTCCAAATAAAAATCCTTCTGTGGTGTCTATGCGTTCTGTCATAGCGTCCAGCAAATTCCAAAAAGCTGAAATGGAATTGCCTATAGCTTTTGGCAAAACTATTAGTAACGAAACCTTTGTAGTAGATTTAGCAAAAATGCCTCACATGCTAATGGCCGGTGCAACAGGTCAGGGTAAGTCTGTTGGTTTAAATGCGGTTTTGACTTCATTGCTTTATAAGAAGCATCCTGCAGAAGTAAAATTTATCCTTGTTGATCCAAAAAAGGTAGAACTTACCTTGTACAATAAAATTGAAAGGCACTATTTGGCAAAACTACCCGATTCTGAAGAGGCTATAATAACCGATAATACTAAGGTAATTCATACTTTAAACTCTTTGTGCATAGAAATGGACAACCGTTATGAAATGCTTAAGTTGGCCATGGTTAGAAATATCAAAGAATATAACGTAAAGTTCAAGGCCAGAAAGCTTAATCCAAACGACGGCCATAAATTTTTGCCTTATATTGTATTGGTTATTGATGAATTTGCCGATCTAATAATGTCTGCCGGGAAAGAAGTAGAAACCCCGATAGCAAGGTTGGCGCAGCTAGCAAGGGCCATAGGCATCCATTTGGTAATAGCAACGCAAAGACCATCAGTAAATGTTATTACGGGCTTAATTAAGGCGAATTTTCCGGCCAGGCTTGCATTCAGGGTGACTTCAAAAATAGATTCAAGGACTATTTTGGATACCCAGGGAGCTGATCAACTAATTGGAAGGGGCGACATGCTTTTCACCCAGGGTAATGATATTACAAGGCTCCAATGCGCATTTGTTGATACACCGGAAGTGGCAAAGATTACAGAATTCATTGGCTCACAACGCGCCTACCCTGAAGCTCACCTATTACCGGAATATGTAGGTGATGATTCTGGCACAGGTATTGATTATGATATTTCTGACCGGGATGTCTTGTTCAGAGATGCAGCAGAAGTAATAGTTAATGCACAGCAAGGCTCTGCATCTTTAATACAGCGTAAGTTAAAATTAGGGTACAACAGGGCTGGCAGAATAATAGACCAGTTAGAAGCAGCAGGAATTGTCGGGCCCTTTGAAGGAAGCAAGGCAAGACAGGTGCTGGTTTCCGATATTTATGCTTTGGATCAGTTATTAAGTAACGAAATAAAATAAAAAATGAAATATTCTATTCTTATCGTAACATTGGTTTTTACAAGCATTTTTGCTCAGGCCCAATCTTCAGACAAGGCAAAGGCTCTACTGGACGAAGTCTATACCAAAGTTAAAAGTTATGATAATATTGCGGTAAATTTCAAATTTGCATTACACAATTCGGAGGCAGATGTAGATCAGGAGACCCGTGGCGATGTCACACTGGAAGGCGAAAAGTACCTTTTTAATTATTTAGGGTCACAACAATTATATGATGGTGCTAAAGTATATACCATAGTACCGGAAAATGAAGAAGTTACTATAGAAGATAAATCTGAAGACGAAAACACCATAACACCTTCGAAAATGCTGACTTTCTATAAATCAGGTCATAATTATGAATGGGATATATTACAGAATGTTCAGGGGAGAAAAATTCAGTTTGTCAAGCTCATCCCTATTGATACAAATTCTGAAATAACATCTATATTGCTGGGTATTGATGTAGAAACCAAACATATATATAAACTAATTGAAACCGGTGAGAACGGCACAATTACTACGATTACTGTTAATTCTTTTAAAACTGATCAGCAATTATCAAAAACCTTATTTACTTTTGATGAAAACAAGTACAAAGAAGAAGGGTACTACATCATAAGAAACTAGACCATTGCGCATATTAGATAAGTACATTTTAAGCCAATATCTTTATAATTTTTTCAGTTCGTTCCTGATATTGATGTTTATCTTCATATTCCAGACGATATGGCTATTCATTGATGATTTGGCTGGTAAAGGACTGGATATTATAATCATCGGCAAATTCCTTTTTTACTTATTACCAAACCTAACAGAAAAAGTACTACCTCTTACAGTGCTTCTCTCTTCCATATTAACTTTTGGATCTTTTGCCGAGAATTATGAGTTTGCCGCAATGAAGGCATCCGGGATTTCCCTGCAAAGATCAATGTTGCCACTAGTAATTTTGATGACCATTCTTGGCGGGGTAGCTTTTTTCTTTGCAAATAGCGTAATTCCGGCTTCTGAACAAAAAATCTATAACCTTAGGCGAAATATTGCAACGGTAAAACCTGCGGCGGTGATCGTAGAAGGCGTTTTTAGTGATGTTGAAGGTTTTAATATTAAAGTAGATCAAAAATATGGTGAGAATGATAAATACCTGAAGGATGTAGTCATTCATAAAAAGACAAATCTTGAGAAAAATAATACGGTAATAAAAGCAAAAACAGGCGAACTAAGAAGTAGCCAGGGATCTGATATCATACAATTGGTCCTGTCTGATGGTCATTATTATGAAGAAATTGTGGCAAAAAGTGGTTCAGGCAAGGATAAATCTCCTTTTGCAAGGTCCAATTTTGAGACCTATACCATAAATATTGAAATTCCAGACAACGTTCAGGATCTGGAAGAAGAGCGAAATGTACGAACGGATAAAATGAAAAATGTCTCCAGACTCAACAAGGATATCGATTCTTTACGGGAAAACAATGTAAGAATAGTTGCTGCTTTTTCCAAAAACATTACCAATAGAATGGGCGCATTTCTTCCAGTGACTCAGATTGATACCTCACTAATAGGTACTCTACCTAAAACTGTTTTGGATAGTATTTTAAAAAACAAACAAAAGAAAATACTACCTGTTCAAGTTCAGGAAAAGTATACGGCCCAGATAGAGAATGTATTGGATCTTTACAGGGAAGACCGAAAAATTCATATTGTTAGTGTAGCAAAGAATTCTGTTTCTAATATTTTAAATTCTGTGCTTGGTAAAAAAGAAGAATTACAGCGGCGATATAAAATATACAATATGCACATATTGTCCTTGCATAAAAAATACGCCCTTGCTCTTTCCTGTATAATTCTATTTTTTGTAGGTGCACCCCTTGGAGCAATTATCCGCAAAGGAGGGCTTGGTTTACCTATGGTCATAGCAATTGTGCTGTTTTTAACCTATTATTTTATCGGAGTATTTGCAGGTAATTATGCAAAAGAGGGAAATATTCATCCCATACTTGGAGCATGGCTTTCTACGCTAATAATGTTACCTTTGGGCGTTTATTTGACCAAAAGGGCAACTGCCGACAGGGGACTAATGGATTTTGGCCATGTTATTGAAAAAATAAAGGGGTTTTTTAGAAAGAAAAATAAAGTTACAGCATCATGATTGCAACTATGGAAGATAAAATTCAATTAAATACTATTGAAGAGGCCATTACAGATATACGTAATGGGAAGGTGATTATAGTAGTAGATGATGAAAATCGCGAGAATGAAGGCGATTTTATAGCCGCCGCTGAAACGGTTACGCCAGAATTGATCAACTTTATGGCTAAGCACGGACGCGGACTTATATGCGCGCCACTTACCGAAGAACGTTGTG
>RCNB010000731.1_pt1 | contig 21310 bp, 15 predicted proteins | sample 2041321 | NCBI WGS metagenome assembly RCNB01 (sample SAMN09708232, study PRJNA481090) | Marine sediment metagenome, whole genome shotgun sequencing project. | reverse complement strand
GGCCTGGATACGCTCTTCGGAACTTCGGAGGTGGGGTTCTACGAGGGCATCTCAGGTTTCTTTGCCTTTTCACTGCCATTCACTCTCCTTTATCTCGTGATGGCTTTCGTTGCGCCGAAGATCAAGATGGCCTTTCCTGAAGGAACAACCATGCAGGAAATTGCTTTCAGGAAATATGGAAAACCAGCTGGAATCATCACATCGGTCGCATCATACGTGTATTCGACAAACGCAATGGAGATGATGGGTATCGGTTTCCTTCTTCATCTCATTGCGGGAATCCCATTTGCCTGGGGCACCGTGGTCGGAGCAGTGTTTGTGGTCCTTTACACGTGGATGGGGGGTCTATGGGCCGTAACACTCACCGATTTCGTACAGTTTGTTGCCATGATGGTGACAGTCGGCATCGGCTTGATCATTGGATGGAATGCAATTGGCGGGTTCGACAGTGTTTTCGCAGGCCTGGTGGCGTGGACTGGTAGCGTGGAAGATGCGGGTTATTACTTCAGCATCGGTGCGGGTCAACTGACACCATGGGTTTTGTTCGCGTACTCCGTCACCGGACTCGCGGTGCTTGCTGAACCTGCGATGTTCCAGAGAATTTTCGCATCCGCAAGCCCGAAAGAAATCAAGAAGGCCTTCCTCGTCAGTGTTCCAATGTGGCTCTCCTTCGACTGGGCTGTAGTCTTCCTGGGCATTATGGGAGCATCAGCGATTGGCCTTGGCATCATTCCAGAGGTTGCACCAAATGAGGCTCTGTTCGCAGTCGTTGGGCAATATCTGCCCGTCGGCCTGTTGGGAGTTTTCGTCGCCGGGGTGTTGGCCGCCGCCATGTCCACGGCAGACTCTTACTTCCTCGTCGCGGGCGGTATCGTTGGATACGACATATATAAGGGTGTCATCAACCCTGAGGCATCTGACAGGAACGTTGTGACCGTCACAAAATTTGCGATGCTTGCCAGTGCTGTAATTGCCATTTTACTGGCCTTTACATTCGACCGAATCATGCAGGTGTGGGTCTTCCAAGCGACTATCATTGTCACCACTGCATTGGTTCCGGTGTATTTCGGTACTTTTTCGAAAAAGCCACAAAAGAAAATCGCAGGCACGTTGGCAACGGCCTTTGGATTCTCGGCATCCACCACCTGGTATATATGGTTTCTCTCCGCCGGCACGTGGAACGACGAGTTGAGTGTCAGTATCGTCAGAGTCGGCGGCATCGAACTGTGGCAGGAATACGGAATCCTGATCATTACTCCCGTGGTATTGATCATCTACCTTGTCGCAAACGTTTTAGGACACGACACCGTTTCAGAGAAGGCAGCAGACTGATGGTATGGGATATTTTGAACTGGATATTTGGAATCACATGTATCGTCGGACCCCTGTGTCTTGTTGGCTGGTATTACACCGCAGCCAAGAAACAGGTCGAAGATCTGGGCAAACCGAAATAGGCTGATCGTTTGCCTGACTTGCCCCGGTTGGTGATCAACCTTCTTTGTCGGGGCCATAGGAGCAATCTCCAAAGAAGAGAGGAAAGGCACCCCCCTGGGGGGGGGTGCCGGCCGCGACCGTCTCTGGAGCCGGCCCGTTCCTGCCGGATCAGAAGCTAATGCCGAAGCGCAACCCTATACGCCGCGGCAGGACGTAGGCTCTGGGATAGTACGTGTCGCCCGGCGCCACGATGAGCGTCTCCCACGAGTCGTGTGCGTCGGTGTTGAAGACGTTGAAGAGCTGTAGGTCGATGTGAAACGCCGTCTTTCCGGCCACGAAGGTGCGCCCGAGGCTGAGGTCGAGCACGTTCTGATCCGGAAATCGCGTATCCCCGGAGGCCGGAACCGTGATCACGGTCTGTCCGCCCTGCTCGAGCGGGAATTGCGACGAGAGCACCCCAGCGGTCACCTGCCGGTTGTAGGGTTTGCCGGAGAGATACCTGTAGACGCCCGTTCCGAGGAGTTTCCACGGCAGGTCGAATTTGCCCTGGATCTGCAACGCGTGCCTGCGCTGGTTCTGGAGCGCCTGCTCGGCGTTGATCCAGTTGTTGGGATCGCGCCCGTTCTGGCTCGACCCCGCGATACGCTCGAGGCGCGGAAAAGCTTTTCCTATCCCTCCGCCGCATTCCCGGGATTCTTTTTGGGCGCAATTGACAAAAATATTCAACAGCCGTACATTATATTGAACATTAGGAGGAGGCGATTATCGAGGTAGACATCACCCCGTCAGAATCCGATCTTCAGGTGGGAAAACGCCTGCGAGCACTTCGTACGGCCGACGGGTTGTCGCTGCGCGCGCTTGCCGACGTCTCCGGAGTGACCGCCAGCGCCCTGTCGCAGATCGAGAACGGCAAGAACTCGCCGTCGGTCAGCACGCTCAAGAAGATCATGGCCGCGCTGGGCGCGACCCTTGGTGAGTTTTTTGCACAGGGAGAAGAGTCCTCAGAGCCATCAGTTGTCTACCCAGCCCCCAGCCTCGTGAATGTGGCGACCGGTTCGAATCTGACCTATTTGACTCTCCCCGGCGTGTTGTCGGGGCGCACGATCCAGATCATGGATGAGCGCTATGAAGTGGGGGCGGATACCGGACCCGAGCTTTACAGCCACGCCGGCGAGGAGTGCGGCGTCTGCATCAAGGGTCGCATCGAGCTTACCGTCAACGGCCGCAGCGAGGTTCTCGAGCCGGGAGACGCGTTTTACTTCTCATCCACTCTCCCACACCGCTGGCGCAACGTGGGCAAGGGGGCCGCGCGAATGATCGCGGCGAACACGCCGCCGACTTTTTAGATCGAACGAGCGATTATCGCTCTGACAAAAGGAGATACGAAATGCCCGAAACACTGGACACCGCCGTCGAAGAGGCGACCGCCGCGACGGCCGAGGCGGAGGAGACAAAGAGTATGCCCAAGAAATTGAAGTTCCTTATCAACGGCGAGTGGCGGGACCCGGAGAGCGGCAGCTATATGCCCATCACCAACAGCAGCACCGGAGAAGTGATCGCAGAGGCGCCCAAGTGCAGTGCGGACGAGGTGAACTCTGCGGTGGAGGCGGCGGCGGCCGCGTTTCCCGCCTGGCGGGACACCCCGATCACCGCGCGCGTCCAGGTGATGTTCAAGTACAAGGAGGTCCTCGAAAAGAACCTCCACGATCTCGCTGTCCTGTTGTCCACCGAGATGGGCAAATCGTACGCCGAGGCCCGTGGCGACGTGCTCAAGTCCATCGAGGTGGTCGAGCTCGCGTGCTGTCTGCCCGTGACCTTGCAGGGCGACTCCCTCATGAACGTGGCCCAGGGCTACGACACCGTCAGCTACCGCGAGCCGATCGGCGTGTTCGTGGGCATCGCCCCGTGGAACTTCCCGGCCATGATCCCCATGGGCTGGATGATGCCGCTGGCGATCACCACCGGTAATACCTTCGTTCTCAAGGCCGCGAGCCTGGTGCCACAGACCTCCATGCGCATGGCCGAGCTTCTCGCAGAAGCGGGCCTCCCCCCCGGCGTGTTCAACCTGGTGACCGCCGGGCGCAACGAAGCCGAGCTGCTGCTGTCCCACCCCAAGGTCAAGGGCATCTCCTTCGTGGGCTCGACGTCTGTCGGCCGGCACATCTACCAGACCGCAGCGGCCAACGACAAGCGCGTGCAATCGTTGACCGAGGCCAAGAACCACGCGTTGGTGCTCAAGGATGCGCCGATCCGGGCCACGGCTGAGCGGATCGCCAACTCCGCTTTCGGCTGCGCCGGCCAGCGCTGCATGGCGCTACCGTCTGTTTGCATCGAAGAATCCATCGCCGACGAGTTGGTCGAGGCCATCGCCGAGATCGCCAAGGAGCGAAAAATGGGACCGGCCTGGGAACCCGAGACCGAGCTCGGACCGCTGGTCACCGACGATCACCGAGATTTCGTCACAGGGTGGATTGAGAAGTCCATCGAAGAGGGCGCGAAGCTCGTACTGGACGGCCGCGACGCGAGCGTGCCCGGCTACGAGGGCGGCTACTTCCTCGGCCCGACGATCTTCGATCACGTGACTCCCGAGATGAGCTGCGGCTGGGAAGAGGTCTTCGGTCCAGTCCTTTACATCAAGCGCGTCAAGGACTTCGAAGAAGGGGTCCAGGCCATCAACGCGAGCGCGTTCGCCAACGGCGCCTCGATCTTCACCATGAGCGGCCACTTTGCGCGCGAGTTCTCCAAGCGCATTGACGGCGGCATGGTGGGAGTCAACGTGGGCATTCCAGTCCCGATCTCGGCCTTTCCCTTCTGCGGCCACAAGAACAGCTTCTTCGGTGACCTGCACACCATGGGCCGCGACGGCGTCGCCTTCTTCACCGAGACCAAGGTCGTGACCAGCTACTGGTACAACGAGGCGGATCTCAGGGGTGAGAAGGTCGGCACCTGGGAGGGCACGATTACACGCAAATGAACGGAACCGACACCGCCAAATCCGCAGATGATGAAAGCGAGGTCGCGGCCAAAATCGAGAAATTCGGACTGAGGAGACTCTGAGGGTCGCGACTGGCCCTCGGACCCCTTCTCGAGGAGGAGCTGAGATGGACACGAAAGAGAAGTACGAGAAGTACGTGAACACGGGGTTTTTGCCGGCGGTTGATCCGCTGGTGATCGACCGGGCCGAGGGCGCGACCTACTACGGCAAGGACGGCAGCAGCTTTATCGACTGTTTTGCCGGGATCTCGGTCGTCAACACCGGTCACGGCAACGAGCAGGTGCTCGCGGCCGCTCGCCAACAGATGGAGCGCCTGGTCCACTGCAGCTCGTATCTCTACCACGTTGAGGTGGTGGCCGATTTGGCCGAGAAGCTGGCCCAGATCACCCCTGGCGAGCTCCAGAAGACCTTCTTCGCGAACAGCGGCGCCGAGGCGATCGAAGGCGCGGTGCGATTAGCCAAGCGGTTCTCGGGCAAGACAGAGTCGATCGCGTTGACCCACTCGTTCCACGGTCGAAGCTACGCGACCTTGAGTCTGACCGGCAACGCGGGCCGGAAGCGGGGCGGCGGACCCTACATGCCCGGGGTGGCGTTTGCGCCTGCGCCGTACTGCTACCGGTGCCCGCTCAACCTCGAGGTCGAGACCTGCGGCATGGCCTGCGCGGCGGCGATCGACGATGTGATCAATTTCCACACCTCTGACGATGTCGCCTATTTCATCGCAGAACCGTTGATGGGCGAGGGAGGCCTGATCGTGCCGCCAGAAGAATACTTCAAGGTGGCCAAGGAAGTGCTGGACGCGCACGATGTGCTATTCATCGCCGACGAGGTCCAGTCCGGATTCTGCCGAACGGGAAGAATGCTGTCGATCGAGCACTACGGCGTCGAGCCGGATCTCATCGCCATGGCCAAAGGAATCGCCAATGGATTTCCGCTCAGCGCATTCATCTCGAGCAAGGAAATCGCCGACGCGTTCCAGCCCGGCGACCACCTGACGACATTCGGCGGCAACCCGGTGTCGTGTGCGGCGTCGCTGGCCAACATCACCTTCATGGAGGAGAACAACGTGGCTGAGCATTCGGCCGAGAAGGGCGAGCGGGCGATGGAAGCGCTGCGCGAGATCCAGCCGAAAAACGTCACCATCGGGGAGATCCGCGGCATGGGTTTGATGATCGGCATAGAGATCGTCGAGGACGCCGAGAGCAAGGCGCCGGCTGCAGCGGTCGCAGGGAAGATCAAGGCGGCCGTGCGGGAAAAGGGCATTCTGATCGGCCTCGGTGGTGCGTACGCCAACGTGCTCCGCATCCAACCGCCGCTGACCATCAGCGACGACGAGCTGGATAAGGTATTGGCCGCTATCAAGGAGGTACTCGAGGCCTGAGGAACTGACCTGCCCCCCGAAACCGGCCCACACCTAAAGTGAGGATCCCGGGTGTTTTGAGGGCGGAGAAGCGAGTTCCTATCCCTGACCGCGTTAACCCTGGATCGAATTACCTATAGGAGAGTCTAGGACATGTTGACACAAGCTCAATTCTTATCATCAGAAGAGCAACAGCTCATTCATGATGAGAGTATCCGCATCCTCGAGGAGGTCGGCGCCCTTTTCCACAGCAAAAAGGCCCTCGGTATCCTCGACAAAAATGGTGCCAAGGTGGACCATGAAAGCGGCATCGCCAAAATTCCGGCGGAATTGGTGAACCAAGCCCTCCAAACGACCCCCAAAACGTTTGTCTGCGGTGCACGGGCGCCGGAAAGAGATTTTGCCCTGCCGTCAACCTATAGCGGATATGTGCTGGATAACGGCGGCATTTTTACCCGCGATTTCAAAACCGGCGAAAGGCGCAACGCCAACGAACAGGACCATCTTGAATTCCTCAGGGTTTTTGATGAGATGAAGCTGGCAAGCATGGTGTGGGGCACATCCGTTCAGACACCCAAGCTCTACAACACCATACGCACAATACTGACTTCATATATGCATTCCTCTCTTCATATCCAGGATGAATTGGGTGATCCGGCGGAAGTCCCCTACATCATCGAAGGGCTCGAAGCCATTCTTGGCAGCGCCGATGCCGTCAAAGAAAGGAAGATTTTTTCCGTCGTCTACTGCACGCTCGCCCCGCTGGCCCACGAAGGCCATATGTGCGACGCCTACCTGGATTTGATCGAATACGAACAGCCCATCTGCCTATTTCCCATGCCCTGCGCCGGCTCCACCGGCCCGGCCAGTTTGTTTTCAAACATAGCCCTGGGCAATGCGGAAGCGCTTTCATCGGTGGTACTTTTTCAGATGGCCAGGCCGGGTTGTCCGCTGATCTTCGGCGATGCCAGCGGCAGCACAGAGTTCTACACCGGCGGGTTTCTCGAAGGCTCGCCTGAGATGCTCCTGCAAACCGCCGCCAGGGGTGAAATGGCGCGTTTCTACGGTCTGCCCAATGAGCAAGCCGGATGCCTGACCGACTCCAAGGAACACGGTCCGCAGGCCATCATGGAAAAGATGGCCACAACGCTGCCGCTGGTGATGGCCGGCGTGGATCTGGTGCAGGGTCCGGGGGCGCTGGAAACCAGCAACATGATGACCCTCGAGCAGATCGTGGTCGATGATGAAATCGCTTGCGTCTGCAAGCGCATCCGGGATGGCATCGACATGTCGGCTGCCAAGAATTACTTCGACGATATCAAGGAAGTCAAACCGGGCGGGAATTTCTTGATGCAGATGAATACGGCCAAGGCCTGCCGGAGTGCGGAATTCATGGCCCCGGACTTGTGCGATCGGTCCAGTTATGAAAAGTGGGATGAGATCGGGCGCCCGGACATGTACGACAAGGCAAAAGAGCGGGTTGAAGAGATCCTTGCGTCGCCGCAGAAGGATCCGCTGCCGGATGAGGTCATCGGCAAACTGGAAGACATCATGCGCAGGGCGGATGAAGCCCTGAAAGAATAAAAAAGATCCTTTGGAAACAAAGCCACGACTCAATTGACGGAGGAGAGCTATGAGTAGCAGCAGGAAAGAAGTACTCAACCAGGCGAGTCGGGTACTGGACTACATCTTGAAGCCCGAACTCAGCGAGGAAGAAAAGAAAAAGATCATCGACGACTCGGTGGACAACTTCAATCAGCACGTCAATCCGGGCTGGCTGGTGTATCGCAAGTCCGTGTCCACGGACGCCACCTTCGTCGAGTGGCAGGACTCGGAAGAGACCTTCCAAGATGTGCACGGCACTTCGTTCATCGATTGCCTCGGGGGTTTCGGAGTCTATACTGCCGGCCACCGCAATCCAGAAATCGTCAAGGCGGTCGCGGCCCAGCTGAACCGGTACGCCCTGCACAGTCAGGAGTTGGTGGACCCGCTTCGCGGATACCTCGCACAACTGGTCGCCATGATCACACCCGGCGATATGCAGTATGCATTTTTCTGCAACGGTGGTGCCGAGGCGGTGGAGATGGCCCTCAAGCTCGCCCGGCTGGCCTCGGGCAAGCATTACTTCATTTCCATGGTCGACGGTTTCCACGGCAAGTCCATGGGAGCGGTCTCGTGCACCGGTAAGGCGGACTACCGCACCCCGTATCTCCCCCTCATCCAGGGCGTTCAGCACGTCGAGTTCGGCAACGCCGAGGCAGTGGAGACCGCGATCCGGAATCTGATCGCCGTCGGTGAATCTGTTGCGGCGGTTATCGTTGAACCCATCCAGGGCGAGGCCGGCATCATCGTACCCCCCGACGACTACCTGCAAAAGCTGCGTGAGATCTGTGACCGGTACGACGTCTTCCTCATCCTGGACGAGATACAGACCGGCATGGGGCGCACCGGCACACTCTGGGCCTGCGACGCTCACGACGTGGTGCCCGACATCCTTGTCTACGGCAAGGCGTTTGGCGGTGGTGTCATGCCGATTACGGGTATCGCGGCCAGACCTCATCTGTGGGTCGACCAACTGAAGGACAACCCCTGGATTCTGGGTTCGCCCACATTCGGCGGCAATCCGCTGGCGTGTGCGGCTGCCATCGCCGCCATCAAGTACACGATAGAGAACGATCTGCCCCGGCAGATCGCGGAAAAGGGCGCCTACCTGATGGACAAGCTGATCGCTCTCAAAGCAAAGCACCGGATCCTTGTCGATGTTCGTGGCAAGGGCTTGCTCGTCGGCCTCGAGTATCCGACAGAGGAGATCGGATGGAAGGTCTCAAAGGGGCTCTTCAAACGGGGGGTCCTCACCGGCGGAACGCTCAACAACGCCAAGGTCAACCGCATCGAACCACCCGGCATCATCAGCTACGAAACGCTTGACGTGGTCGTATCAAGGCTCGACGAGACCCTTACGGAAGTGGAGATGAATGAGTGATCCGGGCTTCGTATCGGTCCTCCCGACCTTGCTGGTTTTCATATTGGCTTTGATTACCCGGCGTCCGATCGAGTCGCTGATCAGCGGGGCGATAGCGGGCCTCATCATCATTCATGGCCCGCGACCATCCGCTTGACGAGCATCAAGCCCGGGAGGTGTTGTGTGAGCTCATTCTTCAGAAAATGCTGTCTGATCGCAATCGCCGCGGTATTGGCGCTCCAAGCCTGTGGCGCGCCGAAGCAATCCGACAGGGCCGCCTCTGCGGATCGGATCTTTACCAATGCGAGAGTGTATACCGTGAATTCGCAACAACCATGGGCGGAGGCCGTCGCGGTCAGCGGCAATGAGATCGTTTACGTTGGCGGGAATGCCGGCGCGCTCGAGCTGGTCGGAGAAGACACGGTTCAGCACGACCTTGCGGGCAAGATGCTCCTGCCAGGATTCATCGATGCGCACATGCACCTGGTTGGCGGCGGCGCTTTTTCTAAAGCGCTCAGTCTCGATACCTCTGGGACGGTCGATGAGTGGATTCAAGCGATCGCCGACTACGCAGAAGACAACAGCGATGCTCCGCTGGTCTTCGGCTATGGTTTTCTTGCGACGACCTTCGGACCGTCCGGACCGACGCGGCAAATGATCGATGCTGTCGTTTCGGATCGTCCTGTGCTGATCATGGACGAAGGCTTGCACGGTGCGTGGGCGAATACCAGGGCGCTCGAGGAGCTCGATATCACTCGGGACACGCCCGACCCCGTCCCCGGGTTCAGCTACTACAAACGTGACGAGAACGGTGACCCAACCGGCTACCTGCTCGAGGACGTCGCGACGATGGCTCAAAGTGGATTGAATGCCCTCTCAGACGATGTCATTGTCGACGGCACGGCCCATGTCATCGATGTGCTCAATGGTTACGGCGTCACGTCCGTCTTCGATGCCGGTGTCTGGGGCGTAGAAGAACCTCGTCGCGTCGTCGCACGCCTGGAAGATCAGGGCGATATGACGATCCGCGTGATTGGCGCCTACATGCCAACTGGACCGGATGATGTCGACCAAGCGGTGAGCCGAACCAAAGAATGGCGGGACACCGTCAAGGGCAGCCGCCATCACTACCGCATACTGAAGATCCTTCACGATGGAACCATTGAGGGCCGCACGGCAGCGATGTTCGAGGACTATCAAGGCGAACCCGGCAACAGCGGCGAGACGGTCTACACCGAGGAAGAGATAACGAAAATGGTTGTCGGTGCGGCCAGCGAGAACATCGACGTTCACATCCACGCACTCGGCGAGCGGGCGATCCATGAGGCATTGAACGCCATCGAGGCGGCGAGAGAAGCTCACCCTGACAGTCACTCTCGTTATGCGATATGCCACATCCAGGTCATCACTGACAAGGATTTGCCACGGTTCGCCGAACTCGATGTCATTGCACAGAGCACTCCGTTGTGGGCGTCCTACGACGATTACGGAAGGCAGTTCGTCAGTGAGGATCAGTTCAACCGCTACTGGCGCTTCAAAAGCCTCAAGGACCTAGGTGTCCGCCTGACCTGGGGCAGTGATTTTCCGGCGACCGGCGCCGGCCTGCTCGGCATGTCTCCGGTGGTGCAGATGGAGATCGGTCACACACGCCAGTGGGCCGGGGAGCCGGACTCGCCGGTTCAGCCGCGGGAGTCGGAGCGTCTCGATCTCGAATCCCTGATGCGCGGCTATACGATCGACGCCGCATACCAGCTCCACATGGAAGATGAAATCGGCTCACTTGAAGTAGGCAAGAAAGCGGACCTGGTCGTACTGGACCGAAACATATTCGAGATTGATCCATACGAGATCCACCAGGCTCAGGTCATCATGACCGTCATGGACGGAGAAGTGGTTTACGAGCGCGAGTAGGAAGTGAGGACCAACGGCACCATGGGCGCCATGCCGGGCAACGATCAGGGTTCAAAAAAGCAGCTCGGGTTTGCGGGGAAAACAGGGAGGCAAGTCAATGGCCAAGTCGAATAAGACCCACGAGATGTTCATCGGCGGAGATTGGGTCAAGTCATCGAGCGGAGAAACGGTCGAAGACATCAACCCAGCGACCGGCGATGTGATCGCAGAGATCCAACGGGCGACGAAAGAGGACGTCGACACCGCCGTGGCTGCAGGCCTCAAGGCCTACAACGAGATCTGGTTCGATACGCCGCCGAAGGAGCGGTCCGCCATGATGCTGGCGCTCGCCGACAAGATGGAAGACGATGCGGACGAACTCGCCTATCTGGAATCCGTCGACGTCGGCAAGCCCATTTCGGGCTCCAAAGAAGATATCCCGTTCATCATCGACAACCTTCGCTTCTTCGCCGGGGCCGCGCGTCTGCCCGAGGGTTTGAGCTCCGGCGAATACGAAAGGGGCTTCACGAGCATCATCCGGCGCGAACCCCTTGGGGTCACGGTGGGAATCTGCCCCTGGAACTACCCCCTGATGATGGCGATCTGGAAGGCGGGCCCGGCCCTAGCCGCTGGCAACGTCTCCATTCTCAAACCCGCCGAGAACACACCACAGACTGCGCTTCGCCTGGCGGAGCTGGCGGCCGATATTTTTCCGCCGGGAGTACTCCAGGTGATCACAGGGCGCGGGTCGGTGATCGGCGAGGCGCTCACGCGCCACCCGGATGTGCGACTGGTCTCTGTCACCGGTGACACCACCACCGGCCAGAAAATCGCCGCCGCTGCGGCCGGCACCGTCAAGCGTGTGCACCTCGAGCTTGGTGGCAAGGCGCCGGTAGTCGTATTTGACGATGCCGATCTCGACAAGCTGATCGAGACGCTCCGATTTGCCGGCTACACGAACACCGGTCAGGACTGTACGGCTTCCTGTCGCGTGCTGGCGGGCGACAAGATCTATGACAAGGTGCTTGCGGACCTGGTGCCGACTGTGGAGTCGATCAAGGTAGGTCCGATTGACGATCCTGACGTGGAAATGGGTCCGCTTGTGTCCGAGGCTCAACGAGACACCGTCGCTGGGTTCGTGGAACGCGCCCGTGGGGACGGAAACGTCCTCACCGGAGGAGAGGTCCTCGAAGGGCCCGGCGCATATTACAAACCGACCGTCATCGCAGACGTGGACCAGAAGGCGGAGATCGTTCAGCGCGAGGTGTTCGGGCCCGTCGTTTCAGTGCAGCGCTTCCGCGACGAAGAACAGGCGGTGGAGTGGGCCAACGACGTCGACTTCGGCCTTTCCGCGTCGGTCTGGACCCGCGATACGGCGCGCGCGATGCGAGTCGCACGCCGGATTCAGTCAGGTGCGGTGTGGATCAACACCCACTTCATGATTACGCCGGAGATGCCGCACGGCGGTTACAAGGAGTCCGGTTACGGCAAGGACATGTCCAAGTACTCGGTGGAGGACTACACGCAAATCAAACACGTCATGGTCGCGCTCGAGTAATACGGCGTTCTGCGGCTGGACCAGGCGGAACGGCTTCGAAGGTTGAAATGGGATCAAAAGGAGTAAGAGCATGAAGAAGGTCATTCTCATCGGTGCCGGTGCCCAGGCCACTGTCATAACGGGAGTGCTCTCCCGGGCTTCCGACGTGTCGGAAATCGTGGTCACCGACATCGATGAGGTCCGTGCAAAGGAACTCGCGGAAGTGAACGGATCTGAGAAAGTGAGTGCCGAAAAAATCGATGCGTCTGACATCGACGCCATGGCAGCACGGATGAAAGCGGGAGGATTCGACCTGGTAGTCAATGCGACGATCCCGATGTTCGTTCATCAGGTGATGAAGGCAAGTCTGTCTGCAGGGATCGATTACATCGATATGGCGTCAAACGAGATCTATCCGAAACCGGATGTTCCGGTGGAACAGTTTCTCTACGCAGATGAGTGGGAGAAGGCGGGCCTTATGTGCCTCACCGGCGGCGGAGGCGATCCCGGGCTCACAAATATCATGGCCAAGGACGCCGCCCTGGATCTGGATGAGATCGACTACATGTCCATCAAGGATTACGGTATCGCCGACTGCGATGAGCCGGTGGCCCTATGGTCCATGCGGACCTATCTGGAAGACTGCTACCTTCCAGCCACTATCTGGGAGGACGGGAAGCCGAAGGAGGTGGCCCCTTTCACCGGTCAGGAGGACTACGACTTTCCTCCCCCTGTGGATCTCACCGGCCGGTGCTATTTCCACGATCACGAAGAGGCGGTGACCATTCCCCTTTTCTGCGGAACTCCCATGAAGTACTGCGACTTCAAACTGGGGGAACCGGGAAGCGACGTGTGGAAGTTTCTCATCCAGGGTCTGGGCTTGATGGACGAAGAGAAGATCGATTTCGGCGGCGGCTGCAGGGTAAGCCCCAGGGACATGCTCTTCAAACTGATCCCTGATACCGCCCCGCCAAAAAAACAGATAGAGCTGTATGAAAGCGGCAGGCTTTCGAGCAGGCTGATGCTCACCTGTGATGTGAACGGGAAGAAGGACGGCGAAAATAAAACCATCAAGATGTGGACCAACAGTCCTGACGGGGCCGAGGCATGTAGGAGGATTCCCGGAACCAACGACGTTTCCTGGATGACATCCATCCCGGCATCAGTTTTCTCACTGATGATGCTCCGGGGCCAGGTGGACCATATCGGTGTGTTCCCTCCTGAGGTGTTTACCCGGAAAGAGGTGGAGATCGTCTACCAGGGTATTCAAGAGTGGGGTATCACCGTACACAAAGAAACAAAATCCACGTAGCGTGAAGAATGAGGAGGAACAGATAAAGTGAAAAAGATACTCGTAATGGGATGCGGTGCCCAGGGAAGTACCATTGCCAAGAGACTCGATGAGGAGCCGTCGGTTGAGCAGATCGTATGTGCAGACTACGACAGAAAGGCCGTGGAAGAACTGGAAAAGGCGCTAAAAAAGGCGAAGGCAGTCGTCGTGGATGCCACGAGTGTGGACTCCATTGTCAAGGCTGGGGAGGGGTGCGAGCTCATCGTCAACGGTCTTGCCCCGGAATTCAACATGAATGTCATGGACGCAGCCCTGCGGGTGGGCGCCCACTACCAGGACATGGCTTCAGGTCCGGTGAGTGATATCGGATTCGTTGATGCCGTCAAGAGGCAATTTGGAAGAGATCAGGAGTTCAAAGATGCGGGACTCGCCTGCCTTACCAACACTGGGTCCGCCCCGGGAATCGCCAATGTTCTGACCAGAGAGGCCGTGGACCTCCTGGAGACCTGCAGCAGGATCGACATTTTCGTCTACGACGCCATCTGGTCGAACAAGTTCATCCCCTTCTGGTGGTCCCCGGAAACCGCTTTCGCGGACATGGCCGCCGAACCGGTGGTGTATAAGAACGGTGAGTTCATCCGGGTCAAACCGTTCAACAATCCCCAGATGACCGAGTTCAGGGGTCTGGGACTCCGAAGGATGGTGGACCATGAGCACGAGGAACCGGTCACCATGGGTCTCATGGCGGACAGGGTCCTGAAAGGGGTCAAAGAGGTCAACTTCCGCTACGGCGGACCCGGTCTCGACCTGGCCGAGGCGTTCTACAAGATGGGACTACTGTCGGAAAAACCGGTCAACGTCAAGGGAACAGAGATCGTACCCATGGACCTGATTTCCGTTCTCACCCCGCCGGCGCCGAAGTATCCAGAGGAGATTGCCGCCGTCCTGAAAGAGGGGATGGTTTCCGAAGAGGGAGCGTTCCTCGTCCGTGTCGAGGGGACCCGGGAGGGCCGCACCGTGCGGATAGATAGTTACGCCGGGGCCCCGGGTCTTACCGAGTCATTCGAGAAGGCGGGGATCACCCACGAGTCGTACTTCACCGGTCAGGCGGCCTTCGTTTTTACCAAGATGTTCGTACACGGCAAGATTACCCAGCGTGGAGTGTTCCCTCCTGAAGTACTGGAGGCAGAAGAGCGTGCCTATTACCTTGCCGAGGCAGCGAAGCTGGACATCACCGTGGACCAATTTGTCGAGACCAGATTGTATTGAAATGACCTACCCCCGGTTGTGAGTCCACCCACTATGGTGGTCCCATAGGGGCGTGCCCCCGAATTCTGAGGGAAGGCGCCGCCCACGGAGGTGCCGCGTCTGTGACTGTCTCTGTGATCAGGGTCTTCTTATTGGCCAATCGCTGAAGGAAAAGAAATTCCTGTCAATTACGCGAGCTCTTCCTCCGCCCGGCGAATAATCTCTTCCAGCTCACCGATCACGTCATCCGGCAGCGGTTGCCTCTGCGGGGTTGCCAGTATCTCTTCGACTTTCTTTTCAGCTTCACCGTAGATGTTGGGCCTGCCAAGCTGGGCCCAGTTTTCGAAAGAGTTTCGGTCAATCAACTGGGGCATCAGAAATTCACCGCTGCGGCAGGCCTCCGCGGTACTGCTCTGCATCAGGAAGTGACCGCCGGCTTTGACGGAGCTGACATCCTCATACAGATCCTTTTCTTCGGAGGTGTCCACTCCGTCCCGGAGTCGCTTGCACATCCTGGCGATTTCCTCATCAACTACGATCTGCTCGAGACACAGGGTACCGCTCGTTTCGAGAGCTCCCGGTCCCTGCACAAAATCGACTCCGCCGAGGACCAGCGGCAGAGTGGTGATCATCTTTTCCAAAATGGCTTGCGGTCCCGGTTCTTTTGCGTCGGTCAAGCATCCTGCCTGGGTGTTGGGCAAACCATAAAATGAAGCCATTTCGGCGCGAGCTCCGGTCATCAGCACCATTTCGGGAGAACCTTCCAGAAACCCGCCGGTCGAAAATTCTGTACTCCCTGACGCGTCGCCATAAATCAATGGCGTCCCGGGATGGGCCATCTGAAAAAGCACAACCGCCGAAAGGGCCTCGGCATTGCCCATGGCGATATTCGAGAACAGGCTCGCAGGCCCGGTGGAGCCGGCGCAGGGCATCGGAAAAATCAAAATCGGAATTTCGAATTCACTGGAATCAATCAGCGCCTCGCTCATCCCTCCGTCGTGGGTCATTGGAGCCAGGGTGCAATAACAGACCGAGTAGATCTTGCGTTCCTTCACCGCCTCTTCACTGCCCAGAATGGCCTTCATCCCTTCGATCATGAACGGAACTTCCCGGGGGTCGGTCAGTTCATCCTGGACGTGCTTCGACGTCCATATCAGGGAGGTGAGATCGAGCATGACCTGGCTCGAATTGGGGTGTGTCTTTTCAAGATCCAGGGCGGAATGGGGCCAGACATAGGATCCCAGGCTCATGTCCTCAAAGACCCGAAAAGCCTGTTCGCAATCCTTCAGTGTTGAATAGCGTCGTTCGCCCGACTTGTAGTCGTAGGTGAACACACCGCCGCAGTCCAGCACATAGCCGGTGTGCTCGGAAGGATAGGCGACATCGAATTCAGGGTTTCTCGCACCGAGAACAAACGACTTGGGTGAGGTTTTCAGCGCCTGGTCGACCATCTCCCTCGGAATTTTTGCAAGTTTTTCGCTATGGTCGACTTTGGCACCATTTTTTTCAAGGATCTTCAAGGCCTTGTCGCTGAGAAACCGGATACCGACATCTTCGAGAATATTGATGCTTCGTTCATGGACCCGCAGTTGCTCGTCTTCTGATAAGAACTGACATTGTGTTTTCATGGCTCAACCCCATTAAAATGACCCCGACACCTCTCCGCCAAACTGCAGTGAGAGGTGCCGGGGGTGAACGATCTCAGACGATATCGGAGGTCACCTGTTTGTGGACTACGACATCCCACTCCTTGATGCCCTCAAAGAACAGCTTTCGTTCAGTTTCATTCAAGACCTCGCAGGGAAAGACGCCGGTGCGCTCGATCTGCCCGCGCAGGATCATCAATGAAAGAACAGACGCGGGAACCGAGGTGATCCAGGAGACATCATTGGTGCCCGGAATCATCTCACAGGCCTTTTCGATGTTTGGACTGTCTGTCCACATCTTGTAGTGCAGTTTTACCCCGTCTTTGGTGCCCTTGACATCAACCGCCAAGACCGCCTGGCTCTGAATTTTCTTGGCCTTCACCAGTTCAATGCACTTCTCGGGGGTCAGGGTCTTGGGTAGTTGGTTGCAGAACACTTGTTTGGGGCTGACGCTGCACCCGTTGATATCTATCGGGGTCTCGTCCATCAGATCGAGCCCTTTGAGAAGAAACTCCCAAGTCGCACTATCATAATCACCCATCTTGAAGTCGACATACTTGACCGGTTTGCCGATGAACTGGGGAATCGTCAGGGGCTCTTCATGGCTATGGTAGAACACCTTTGCCGTGATGTTGAGCGGGTGAGGAAAGTAGTATTCCTCTTCTCCGGAAAATGGTTCGGCCCATTTGTACTCACCGTCTTCCCAGTAGACCGCCTCGTCGTTGCAATCCTCCAGGTAGGTCTGGAAGGACCACAAGGCCACCGGTTCATCACAGGTCACCACGCCGAAGTCCTTGATACCGATGTAGTCCACCTCGTCGAGCTCATCAGCAGCTTCTCTGGCCATGACGTTGACCAGGCCGGCATCGCCACCGGCCAGAATATTGGCCATAAGGCCTTGCTTCTCGAACTCCTCGGCATACTCGAACTGTTCTACCGGATATTGTTTGCCGTCCTTCTCGATCAGAAATTCATTAGAAGCCATATCGATATAGTGGGAACCCGCCTCGAGGGATGCTTCGATTATCTGGCGGTTGAAGGCCATCAGGGTGGCGTTGACAACCAGGTCGTATGAGCCTTTTTTGAAGAGCTCAACCAATTCATCCTTGTTGGACGCGTCTGCCTTTTCCACCTCGATCTTGTCCGAGTTCAAGACGCGGGCAACCTCTTGAGCCCTCTCGAGGTCGAGGTCCACCAACATAATTTTCCCCACCTCCGGGGCTTTGGCGAGAATCCCACTGATCACATTACCCTGAGCTCCTGCGCCGACGATGATTACTTTTTTCATACTTTCCTCACTCATTCTGATTGACTTGAAAGAGGGCGAATTCTCTGCCGCCCTTGAACCGAGCCTGTGGCTACAGGCTCGAAGAGGATGTCGAACCGGGGACTTGGTGGCGTCTATCCCTCTATGGCCGGGACGAAGCCGATGCATAGTTTTTGTCGTGGATTTGCCGGTACCGACATCGGGCAAACTGCGCTTTGGAGCTGAACCCTCTGATCGATCTCACCCCCCGACATTCGAACGCTTCGTCTCAACTATGCCGGGCAACATTATGGCCCCCAACAGGCTCTACTGCAAGTGTTCCGCCAGAGTATCGGGAGGTTCGAGCTTAAGTTTCTCCCACCCATGAGAATACCCATCCTCTCTCGGCTGCTCGTGTTGAGGGCTGAAATGCTGGCGTTGGCCCAGGAGCAGTTGGCGACGGCGACGGCGGAGACTCATAAGCTCCGTGCTAGTGTCGCACGCAAGCGGGTGCCAGGTTAAAATCCACGCTCAGCAAACACCGCGCTGCGGTAAAAAAGGGGATGGTCAACGATGGTGGACAAGATCGACCGAAGCGATGTGACGTCATCGACGAGTTCAAATAGCGGTGTTCCCGACCGGGCGCGGGTCGTCATCATCGGTGGTGGGGTGATCGGCACCAGCGTCGCCTATCACCTGGCCAAGTTGGGCTGGAACGACGTTGTCCTCCTGGAGCGTGACCAGCTCACATCCGGAACGACATGGCATGCCGCCGGCCTGGTCGTGTCGGGAGGCATGACCACCGAAGCTCTCGCCTGGATGGCGAAGTACTCGCGTGATCTCTTCGAGGTTCTCGAGGAGGAGACCGGCCTCTCGACCGGTTTTCGTCCGATCGGCTACCTGCAGACGGCCAGTTCGAAGGAGCGGACCCACAAGCTGCGGCGAGAGGCCGATTTCATGGCATTGATGGGTATCGATCGCGAAGAGATCTCAGGTGCCGAGGTGGCGGCCATGTGGCCGCAGGTCGATGCCAAGGATGTTATCGCCGGCTTCTATACGGCCAATGAGGGGAAAGCAGATCCCGCCAACGTCGCCATGTCTCTGGCCAAGGGAGCCCGGATGGCAGGTGTCCAGATACTCGAGGGCACCAGGGTGGTCGGGATTACTCAGAAGGACGGCCGAGTCACCGGGGTGGTCACCGACAGTGGAGCGATCGAGGCTGAATACGTGGTCAATTGTGCCGGCATGTGGGGTCGGGAGGTCGGAGCGATGGCCGGTGTCTCGGTGCCGCTTCAGGCCATTGAGCATGCCTATCTGATCAGTGAACCTTTTGAAGGTGTGTCCCCGGATCTGCCCATCTTCGAAGACCCGGACCGGTTCGCCTACTACCGCGAGGAGGTTGGGGGACTCATGGTCGGCCTGTTCGAGCCTGTGGCCGCACCGTGGTCGCTCGACAAGATCCCCGAGGACTTCAGCTTTGGCGAGATACCTTCGAATTGGGATCGGCTGGGGCCCTTCCTGGAGTATGCAATGGAGATCTTGCCGGGGCTCGAGAACGTCGGGATACGCAAGCTCTTCACCGGTCCGGAGAGTTTTACACCGGACAATGGATTCCTGATGGGTGAAGCCCCGGAGTTGGACAACTTCTTTGTTGCGGCTGGATTCAACTCGTTGGGGATCTTGACCGGTGGCGGTGCCGGATCGATCATTGCGAATTGGATCGTCGACGGCGTGGCGCCGATTGACGTAACCGGCGTCGACATTGCCAGATTGAACAAGTTTCAGACGAACCGCCCCTACCTGGCGGAACGCAGCGTCGAGTTGCTGGGCAGGTTGCACTCCACGGGGTCATGGCCCCATTCACATCCGACGACGGCGCGCAACGTCCGACGTTCGGTGCTTCACGAACGCCTCGAAGCCGCCGGGGCGCACTTCGGTGAGTCTGCGGGATGGGAGAACACATCGTGGTTTGCTCCCGCCGATGCCGAGATCGAGTTCAAGCTCACATACGCCCGTCCGGATTGGTTCGAATTCCACGCCGCCGAACACAGAGCGGTCCGTGAGGCCGTCGCTTTGCTCGATATGTCTTCGATGTCGAAGTTCTTTGTTCAGGGCCCCGATGCCGAGGCGACCCTCAATCGAATCTCCGGCAACAACATCGCCGTTCCGGTCGGGCAGTGCGTGTACACGCAATGGATGAATGTGCGCGGGGGGGTGGAGGCCGATGTGACGGTGACACGCGTCGCCGAGGACCGCTTTCTGGTCGTGGCGGCAGAGCTCTTCCATCGGCGGGTCGAGACGATGCTGCGCCGGGGCACGCCTCCAGAGGCGCGGGTCTATATCACCGATGTCACCTCGGCCTTCACGCTGCTCAGCGTGCAAGGCCCTGAATCGCGCAATCTCCTGAGCCGGGTGACACTCGCCGACCTCAGCAACGACGCATTTCCCTATTACACCGCCCAGGAGCTCGACTTGCACTATGCCAGGGGTTTGGTGGCCCGAATGAGCTTTGTGGGGGAACTCGGCTGGGAACTCTTCGTGCCGACAGAGTTCGCTCTCGGTGTGTACGATCGGATTGTCGAGGTCGGTTCCGAGTTCGGCCTCGTTCACGCCGGTATGGAGACGTTGGAGAGCACTCGCACCGAGGCCAAGAGGCTCGACTACGGCCTGGATATGGAGAACTCCGATTCACCGCTCGAAGCAGGACTCGGGTTTGCGGTCGACTTCGACAAACCCGACGGGTTCGTCGGACGCGATGCCCTGCTGGTACAGCGGGAAAACCGCCCCTACACGTCGCGACTCGTGCAGTTCCTGCTGGCGGATCCTGAGGCTCTGCTTTACGGAGAAGAACCGATCATTCGTGACGGCAAAACGGTCGGATATCTCCGTTCGGGCGCATACGGCCACACCTTGGGCGGCCCAATGGGCCTGGGGTATGTGGATCACGAGGAAGGTGTGACGGTCGACTTCATCAAGTCGGGGAAGTTTGAAATCCAGGTTGCCGGCGAACGCTTTCCTGCCCGGGCTTCCTTGCGTTCGATGTACGACCCGAAGAACCTCCGCGTCCGCATGTAGACCGGTCGCGTGCGGAGGTGCCGATCCGCCCCTGTTTTTGAATTGAACACGAAATCGGGCAAATATAAAGGCCGGCACCAGACGACATAGCAGGGAAATAATGGATCTGTTTACCGTAACAATCGGCGTCAGCATCTTGATTTATATTGTGATCGGCATTTATGCCGGGCGCTCCGTCAAGAAACTGGATGACTATTTTGTCGCCGGACGGCGGGCACCTACGCTACTGATCCTGGGAACCCTGGTTGCCAGTGTGATGAGCACATCCATTTTCATGGGCGAGGCTGCCTTTACCTACGATAGCCAGTTTGGCGCCTATTTGCTCTTCCCCGGTATTGCTGTAACCGGCTACATGCTTGGCGCACTGTTTTTTGGAGTCTATCTGCGGCGCAGCCGGGCACCAACGGTGGCTGACTATTTGGGACAACGCTTTCAGAGTCGCCGTTTGCAGCAGTTTGCCGGGTTCACAATCATCCTGGGCCTGGGCGGCTATTTGCTGATCGTGACACAAGGCGCGGCTCTTTTGCTGACCGATCTCACGAGTCTGCCATTTGTCGCCAGCCTGATCATCGCCTGGTTCGCCTACACGCTCTTCACGATGTACGCAGGGTCCAAGGGTGTGATCA
>RCNB010000730.1_pt1 | contig 21318 bp, 17 predicted proteins | sample 2041321 | NCBI WGS metagenome assembly RCNB01 (sample SAMN09708232, study PRJNA481090) | Marine sediment metagenome, whole genome shotgun sequencing project. | reverse complement strand
CCTTCCTGCTGCTACTTCCACTTGCGGTGACCTCCAATCGGGCGATGATTCGACGGCTCGGACGGCGCTGGAAGGATTTGCATCAACTGGTGTATGTGATCCTGTTGCTCGGCATATTCCATTTCCTGTGGTTGGTGAAGTCGGACTATCTGGAATCATCGATTTATGCGATTATCGCGGTGATACTGCTGCTGCATCGAATCGGTCCCATCAAACGGCTCAAATTCAAGTCTTTTTCGGCGGCGCGATAAGCTGCTCTAAACTTTAGGATTGCACAGATGAAGCTGCTGGTAACCGGCGCTGCCGGATTCGTTGGTCATGCGCTTGCCGACAGCCTCTGTCGACGTGGCGATGAGGTTGTCGGTGTTGATAATCTGAACAGCTATTACGCCCCCTCACTGAAACGCGCTCGACTCGCTCAGCTCGAGCAATATGATGGTTTTCAATTTCAGCAGCTCGATATATCTGATGCAGTGGCCCTGCAGGAGTTGTTCGCGGCTCAATCCTTTGAGGGTGTTCTAAACATGGCGGCGCAGGCTGGAGTGCGCTACTCGCTGGAAAATCCGGCTGCATATGTCAGCAGCAATCTGGTGGGTTTCGCCAATTTGCTGGAATGTTGTCGACAGCACCATATCGAACATCTGTTGTATGCATCATCGAGTTCGGTGTATGGATCCAATCTGGAAATGCCGTTGAGCACCGCGCACAATGTTGACCATCCAATCTCACTGTATGCCGCCACCAAAAAGTCCAACGAGTTGATGGCGCACAGTTACAGCCATCTATTCCAACTCCCTACAACAGGATTACGTTTCTTTACCGTGTATGGGCCCTGGGGCCGGCCGGACATGTCGCCTATCCTGTTTGCCGATGCCATTTCCGAGGGCCGGCCGATCAAGGTGTTTAACCATGGTCATCATCGGCGCGATTTCACCTACATCGATGACATTGTTGCGGGAGTGTTGCTGTGCCTTGATCGCCCGCCACAAGCAGACCCCGACTGGTCGGGTTTTGATACTGATCCGTCTCGCAGCAGCGCTCCGTGGCGAGTGTACAATATCGGGCGGGGTGAACCGGTAGGGTTACTGCACTATATCGACTTGATGGAGAAAGCACTGGGGAAGACCACGCATCATGAAATGTTACCCAGTCAACCGGGCGATGTTGGGGAAACCTATGCCGACATAGCGTCGCTGGTGCAGGATACCGGTTATGCTCCGAAGGTTTCACTGGAAGAGGGCCTGGGTTATTTTGCAGACTGGTATCGGGGTTACTACCGCGCGAAATAATAGGTAAGATATGCATTGATCGATAGCGGGGATCTATAAATCCCGGGGATCAATAAACGAGGAGATTCTCATCCAGGACCCTAATCCGCAGCCACCTCTACTGGAGGTAAACGGGCTCGCAGTTGATTTTTCACTGAACGGCAGCCCCGTGCCTGCGCTTAAAGGTGTTTCCTTTGAGCTGTATCCAGGCGAAACGCTCGCGCTGGTGGGGGAATCGGGATCGGGGAAATCGGTCACGGCACAGGCGATCATGGGCATTCTTCCTGACAATGCCAAGATCAGTAGTGGAGAAATCCTGTTCAACAACCCACAAACAGGTGAACTCGTTGACATTGCTGCAATCGATCCTGACAGCGAGCAGATGCTTGCCATCCGTGGCGGCAGTATTTCGATCATATTTCAGGAACCGATGACCTCTCTATCACCGGTGCACACAATTGGTGATCAGATCAGTGAAGCCCTGTTCCTGCATCGTGATTTCAGTCGCCAGGAAGGGCTCAAGCTAACCGAGACCATGCTCGGGCATGTAGGTTTTCCGGACCCATCCCGAGCGATGAATATGTATTCCTTTGAGCTTTCCGGTGGTTTGCGTCAACGCGCCATGATTGCGATGGCGATGATCTGTCATCCCTCGTTGATGATTGCCGACGAACCGACAACCGCGCTCGACGTGACCATTCAGGCCCGTATCCTCAAGCTGGTGAAAGAGTTACAGGCCGAGCTCGGTATGGCCTTGCTATTGATTACCCATGACCTCGGTGTGGTTGCCAACATGGCAGACGAAGTAGTAGTGATGTACCACGGTAAAATTATGGAATCCGGGCCGCTGCAAGAACTGTTTTCAAATCCGCAGCACGAATATTTGAAAGCGCTGATGAAGGCAGTACCACGTTTCGATTTGAAGCCTGGCGAGCGTCTGGTGCCGGTGCGAGAGATTCACTCCGAGATGGGTGATCTGATTCAAAAACCGAAATCTGAATTATCGGCTGACGTGGATGGGACGCATCTTCAAGTGAGTAATATCGGGAAGAGCTATCACTTGCACAGTGGGGGTTGGTCTGGATCATCATCTCGCGAACTGCGCGCAGTGGACGATGTTTCCTTCGATGTCATGCGCGGGGAGTGTTTCGGACTGGTGGGTGAGAGCGGTTGTGGCAAAACCACACTGAGCAAGATCTTGATGCGTGCAATCACACCGGACCAGGGTAATGTGATTTACCATGATGGTGAGCAGAAGATCGATGTGCGCGCACTTGAAGGTGATGATCTGATGGGCTTCCGGCGCAAGATGCAGTTTATATTTCAGGATGCCTACAGCGCGCTCAACCCGCGCATGACGGTGTTTGACAGCCTGCGCGAACCGCTGGTGGTACACAAGCTCGGTGATCTTGATTATCAGCGTGAAATGTCGATCGAATTGATGCGTCTGGTCGGGCTTGATCCACGCTTTCTGAATCGCTATCCCCACAGTTTCTCGGGCGGTCAACGGCAGCGTATCGGCATAGCGCGCGCCCTGGCGCTGAAACCCGATCTGATTATCTGCGACGAACCGGTGTCGGCACTGGACGTATCGATTCAGGCTCAGGTGTTGAACCTGTTAAAAGATTTGCAGCAGGAACTCGGCCTCACCTATATTTTCATTTCACATAATCTCGCGGTAATTCATTACATTGCCAATCGCATCGCGGTGATGTGCCAGGGTCGTATTGTTGAGCTCGCATCACGTGACACGCTGTTTGCCAATCCAGTGCATCCCTACACCCAGGCTCTGCTGTCAGCGGTGCCACACCCGGAGTTGTCGCAACCATTGAGTTTTGATGCGATCAACGAAAACGCCGCATCCGAGCCCTCATTGTGGCCATTTCCGTTTACCCATGATACGCATCAGCCAACCGACTTTCTGTGTATCGAGGAAGGTCATTACGTGCGGGTGAAAGCGGGATGCAAACCATCCGATATTGCCGCATGAAGGGCTTTATTGTTCATTTGCTGCTGTTGTGCGGGCTGTCGGCTTCGGCTCCGCTGTGGGCAATGGACTGGCTCAAGGAGACGCCGGTGCTGCAGGCGAGGGTGCAAGCCGGTGAATTGCCGCCAGTAGCGCTGCGAGTGCCGGACGATGTTCAGGTTGTGCAGTTGCGTGCAGATCAGTCACCCGGTGAGCATGGCGGCCAACTGCGCTTGTTGATGGGGAAACAGAAAGACATACGGCAGATGGTGATTTACGGTTATGCCCGACTGGTCGGATATACCCCTGAACTGGTCATCAAGCCCGATTTGCTCAAGCAGATTGATGTGGTCGAAGGTCGTATTTTTACATTGCATCTGCGCAAGGGACACAAATGGTCCGATGGGCATCCGTTTACCAGCGAGGACTTCCGCTATTACTGGGAGGATATTGCGAACAATCCGGAGCTTTCCAAAAGTGGCCCACCACAGAGTCTGGTGATCGATGGTGAATTGCCTCAGGTCGAATTTCCGGACGCCCACACGGTGCGTTATAGCTGGCAAGCCCCGAATCCGTATTTTCTAACCGCGCTGGCCGGTGCTGCCCCCCTTTATATCTATAAACCCTCCCATTACCTGCGCCAGTTCCACCCGCGCTACCAGGATGCCGAGGTGATTGCGCAAAGAGTCGAGGAGGAGGGTAAGCGTAACTGGATGGGCGTGCACTTTAATCGAGACCGTCCATACAAGGCGACCAATCCCGATCTGCCCACTTTACAACCCTGGATAAATGTCACCCCACCGCCAGCAGAGCGTTTTATCTTTAAACGTAATCCTTTCTATCATCGGGTCGATCAAAATGGCCGCCAGTTGCCCTATATCGATTCGGTCGCGATCGGGATCGGCTCAAGCGGTCTGGTTCCGGCGAAAACCGGGGCCGGCGAGTCCGACCTGCAGGCGCGTTATCTGCGTATGGATAATTATACTTTTCTCAAAACCACCGCAAAACGTAACGATTTTGATGTTCGTCTCTGGCAAACCGCAAAGGGTGCGCATCTGGCGCTTTATCCGGACTTGAATACCAACGATCCGGTGTATCGCGAATTGTTACGTGATGTGCGCTTCCGGCGCGCCATGTCGCTTGCTATTCATCGCTATGAAATTAACCAGGTGATTTACTTTCGCCTGGTGCAGGAAAGTAATAATACGGTGCTGGTGGAAAGCCCGTTATACAAACCCGAATATCAGAACGACTGGATTCAATACGATATTGAACACGCCAATCGCCTGCTGGACGAGCTTGGCCTGCACGAGCGAGATGATCGCGGTGTGCGGCTGATGGCGGACGGGCGTCCACTCGAGATTATTGTGCAGACTGCAGGCGAGAGCACCGAGCAAACCGATGTGCTCGAACTGATACATGACAGCTGGCTTAAAGCGGGCATCAAGTTGTACACCATTCCTTCCACGCGTGAAGTGTTCCGCAACCGTATATTTTCCGGCGATGCGATGATGTCGATCTGGACAGGTCTCGAGAATGCGATTCCAACCGCTGAAAACAGTCCGATGGAGCTCGCACCGACCTCCAAGTATCAATATCAGTGGCCAAAATGGGGATCGCATTATGAATCCGGTGGAACCAGCGGTGAGGCACCGGATATGCCGGCAGCACGCGAACTGCTGGATCTGGTCGATAAATGGACGCATGCAGATACGCACGAAGAGCGTGTCGAAGTCTGGCACAGGATGCTGGATATCAATCGCGACCAGATGTTTACCATCGGCATTGTCAATCACGTCCCGCATCCGGTCGTGGTCAGCAATTTCCTGCACAATTTGCCTGATACCGGGTTCTACGATATTTCGCCGGGTGCCTATTTCGGAATATACAAGCCGGATACTTTCTGGTTCGACGAGGTCAGACGCTGATGCTGAGTTATCTGATACGGCGCGTTCTGACGATGATCCCAACTTTGTTGATCATCAGTGTTCTGGTCTTCGTCATTATTCAACTGCCGCCCGGAGATTATCTGGAAAGCCATATCGCCGAGCTGCAAAGTCAGGGTGAAGCGGTCGATGAGCAGCAAATTCAGTTTCTGCGCGAGCAATACGGTCTCGACAGACCCATGGTAGAACAATACTGGTATTGGCTTATCGGTATGTTGCAGGGTGATTTCGGCTATTCCTTTGAGTATGACCTGCCGGTAACCGAGGTGGTTGGCGATCGACTGTTCCTGACCGTGCTCATATCCGTCGCGACTATTTTGTTTACCTGGATGATCGCTTTTCCAATCGGCATTTACTCGGCTACCCACCAATATAGCTGGGGTGACTACGGCTTATCCACGCTAGGTTTTCTAGGACTTGCGACGCCGAATTTCCTGCTGGCCCTGGTAATGCTCTATCTCGCTAACGTTTACTTCGGTACCAGTATCGGTGGACTGATGGATGCAGAATACATCGGTCAACCCTGGAGCATGGGGAAACTGGTATCTATCCTTGAACACCTGTGGATTCCGGTTGTTGTTATCGGCACCTCGGGCACTGCCGGTATGATTCGGCGCCTGCGCGCCAATCTTCTCGATGAATTGCAAAAGCAATACGTTACCACCGGACGTGCCAAGGGTTTGCCACCGGGCAAGCTGTTGCGTAAGTATCCGCTGCGCGTTGCGCTGAATTTCTTCGTCGCCGATGTTGGCAATATGCTGCCAACCGTTATTTCGGGTGCCGAAATTGTCGCCGTAGTGATGTCGCTGCCAACCACTGGTCCGATCTTGTTGAGCGCACTGCAAAGTCAGGATATGTATCTGGCCGGCTCATTCCTGATGTTTCTGGCCATGCTGACGGTATTCGGTGTACTGGTATCGGATGTTGCACTGGCGTTGCTCGATCCGCGTATCCGCCTCGGTGGGGGAGCGAGCAAATGAGTCGAGAACATTTTGTTTCGCAGGAACCCTTCAACCCGCATTCGATAGAGGCGCTGACACCGGCACAGGAAAAGTATTACCTGGCATCGCAGTGGCAATTGATGTGGTGGAAGCTGCGGCGCCATCGCCTTGCCGTCATCTGCGGGGTAATTCTGGCACTGAACTATGCCACCATCATGTTCAGCGAAGTGATTGCACCCTATGACCTGCATACCCGCAACACGGATTTTATTTATTCGCCACCGCAATCGATACACCTGTTTCATGAGGGCGAATTTATCGGTCCTTTCGTTTATGGCCGTGACTACGAACTCGACATGGAACTTCTCAGGCGCAGTTATCCGGAGCGTAAGGATGATGTGCAGCCTCTGCGATTCTTCTGTTCCGGGGACGAGTACCGCTTCTGGGGACTGTTCGATGCGAGTTTTCATCTGATCTGTCCTCCGGTCAATGGCACCTTCTTTTTACTCGGTACCGACCGCCTTGGGCGCGACATGTTTTCACGCATTACTTATGGCGCCCGAATTTCATTGACCATTGGCCTGGTGGGTATTCTGATCAGCTTTACCCTGGGTATTCTGATCGGCGGGCTTGCGGGCTACTACGGCGGCTGGGTGGATGCTTCGGTGCAACGCATGATCGAGGTTATTCGTTCCTTCCCGGAGTTACCTCTATGGATGGCCTTGTCAGCAGTGCTGCCGATTAATTGGAGCCCGATTCTGATCTTTTTCGGTATCACGGTTATCCTTGCATTACTCGACTGGACCGGACTTGCTCGAGCGGTTCGCTCCAAACTGTTATCGCTGCGTGAAGAGGATTACTGCACTGCCGCGGAACTAGTGGGTGCCAGGCCAGGGCGTATTATCGGGCGTCATTTGCTACCGGGATTCATGAGCCACCTGATTGCATCGGCTACCCTGTCCGTGCCGGCGATGATTTTGGGTGAAACCGCGCTCAGTTTTCTCGGCCTTGGCCTGCGCCCGCCGGTGACTAGCTGGGGCGTGTTACTTAACGAGGCACAGAACATTAACGTGGTTGCGCTCTATCCCTGGCTGCTGTTTCCGGTGGTACCGGTTATTCTGGTTATCCTTACTTTCAACTTCTTCGGCGACGGATTACGCGACGCGGCAGACCCCTACAAATAATCCATGAGAGTCGGATTTTTGCAGCGCGAGGTTTGTCCTTTGTGCCAATCGAGCGAGCAGTCGAATGAACTCTCCGAGCAGACTGCTCCACCGCCATTGTCTGATCTTGCGTTTGATAAGTCTCCATTGGCACCGTTTCTCGAGAAGTTTTACGGGGGGCGATTAACGCCGGATGATCTGTGCGACGGGCGTTATCGAATCCGCCGTTGTCATCAGTGTGAGTTTATTTACCAGGACACGATTCTGGACGATAGCGGTATGCAATTGCTGTACCAGGACTGGGTTGACCAGGCGGGCAGTCTGAAAAAGAAACAAAATGCGGGTTCAAAACGTTGGCGGCAGTATGCCGGCCAGGTAAAGACGTTGAACAAGCTCTTTGACAAGGCCCCTCAAGCGACGCGTGTACTCGATTATGGTATGGGCTGGGGCTATTGGTGTCGCATGGCGCAGGCGCATGGTTTTGATGTGATGGGGTATGAACTATCCGCATCGCGACGTAAGCACGCCCTGGAACTGGGTGTGCCGGTGATCGATAGTCTGCCAGAGGATGGTCGCAAATTCGATTTTATTTTCGCCAACCAGGTGTTCGAACATTTGCCCGACCCGGTGCAAACGTTACGAGAACTGTGTGCTTGCCTCGATGCCGGGGGTGTCCTGTATCTGCGCGTTCCGGATGGTCGTGATGTTGCAGAACGCCTGCAGCAACACGGCTGGAGTGCTGAACTGGATGCGATTCATCCCCTTGAGCACATCAATTGCTTTACCCGTAAAACACTGATTCGACTGGCCGCTACACAAGGATTACAGCCGATAAAAATGCCTTTGCGACTCGAGTGGGGCAGTTTGGGCAGCGGCATCCGCCGGGAAATTTCGGACCGATGGTTTAGCACTCACCTGATGTTCAGGCGTTAGACGTCGGACCAGATCAGGCAGAGTCGAGCAGTTGCTGGAAGTGTTCGTTGCTTTGCTGCATTTCTGCAAAGGGACCCTTGTCGAGCAATTTACCGCGCTCCATTATCATCACACTGTCGAATTGCTCGGATAACTGAACCCGGCCCAGCACCCAGAGTATTCCGCTTTCCTTCAAGGTGTTACGCACGTTTTCAATCAGACGGCGTTCACTGGCCGCATCCAGACTGGATAACGCTTCGTTGACGATCAGCAAATCCGGTGCCTTGAGCAATGCGCGGCCGAGTCCCAGTTTCTGGCGCTGAATAGACGACAGGCGACCACCGGCAACACCTACTTCGTAACGCAGACCCGCCTCGATGATATCGTCGCGCAGCCCCAGTGAATTGACCACATCTGCAATCAGGTTGTTGATTTTCTGCTGCGCATTGGCCTGGCCGTAGGCGAGCTTGCCGAAGAGAATATTATCCTGAATTGAAACACGCGGGTTGTAGGTGCTTTCTTCGAAGAACTCTATACCAAGGTCTTCGTTTTGCGCGATCTCGCGGATTTTCGCCCGCGCTTGCAGAATACTCTGTTTGATGGGTTCGGTAATGAGTCCCAGGCGATGGCGTGCCACGATCAATTTGAAGGGTAGTGAGATCAGGCGGCGTTTGTCGTCCTTTGAGAGGTTGTCGATGCCATTTTGTCGTGAGGTCTGCAACAGCTTGTTGAAAACGGGCAGATCGTCGGACTCGATAAAACTGAATTGCTCGAATAGGTCACTGTCCGGTTCCACGTCTGAAAACAGGTCGAGCATGATCTCGGCAATCTGCAGTCCCGAGCTTAGAAACTCATCGTTAAGGCCGTTCTCGATCAGCACGGCTTGTATTAACGGTTTGCCGATCAGTTGCTCTAGGTTGATGGATTCGTCGTATACCGTACCGAACAGCAAGTTTTCCGCGACGGTCATGTTGAGGTTGTATTTTTCGTGATCAAAGGGTTCGACCAGGCGCTCAAAATCCGGCTCGCGAAATTGGTCACGCAACTGTTTACGCGCCTGCATGATGCGACCGACCAGGTCGGCATTGTCTGTTTGCTGTACCCGTGAATGCAGACCAAACTGGTAAATTTCTTCGTCCAGTTCGACTTTCTGCAGGATGCCGATGATGTGTGTATTCAGTTGTGACGTGGTGTCCAGACCAAGTGCCTGGTGATCGATCCAGTCATCGTCGTAGCGATCGGGAGAGTTGCCCGATTGCACCGCCAGAGTGCGTTCATGGAGGATATCCTTGTCTTTCTCCTCGACGTCACGTTTCACCGGTTGATGCTTTAGCGCATAACAGATGTTGTCATAAACCGAGCCATTAAACATGAACACGGCAGGGCCCACATAACCGATGCGACGGCCGATGATCGCTTCCGGAATGTCCTCCATTTTACGATCGCCCAGCGTCAAGCTACCGGAACTCGGATTGATCAGGCGCGACATCAAAAGGGCAAGTTCCTCTTTGCCACTGTTACCGAGGCCGACAGCGGCACAGTGCTGATCCATCGGGAATTTGAAACTGGTGCCGTCGATACCAAAATAAAGATCGTCTTCGGAGTAACGCAAATTATGCGCCTGAATTTCATGCGCAGGTAGCTCAAGTAACTCTGGCCGCTTATCGATGATGTCTGGATTGATCAGGTTGACTGGATTGAATTGTTGTATGACCTGGCTGTACTTGACGCGGATATCTTCCATACGCTGGTAGTAGCGCAGCAATTCCTTCCACGGACCTGAAAGGTCCTTGTAGGCCACCAGCACCGCGACCATGGCACCGATCGAGAGATCGCCGCGCAAGACAAAGTATCCACCTACCGAGTAAAAGAAAAATGGCGTCAGCTGGGCAATAAAATTATTCAGGAACTTGATGAAGAACTTACGCTTGTAGATCGCGAAACGGATAAGGTAAACCCGTCCCAGGCGCTGACTGATGTTGGCACGCTCGTAGTGACTGGTGTCGTTGGCGTGTATTTCCTCGATGCCGGAAATGGTCTCGTCGATGCGACCAGTCAGGTTCCGTGACACGGCGACGCGTTCCTTGGATAAGGCATTGACACGTTTTTGCAGGATCGGGATTACAATGAGCTGGAATGGGTACAACGCGATTGCGGCTAATCCCAGATACACATCCTGCTGAAAAATAAAAAACAAATAGGTCAACAAAGTGCCACCCTGGAAAACCGGCAGGGTGAAGGACTCGCCGATGAACTCACCGAGTAATTCGGTTTCAGCGGTAATCATCGGAATCAATTCGCCCGAGGATACCCGTTTGAAATGCGGCATCGGGAATAGCAGGATACGCTGATAAAGTTCGTATCTGAGACGCCGCAATACATGCTCTCCCAACGAACCCCGATACACGTTCAGCAGGTATTTCAGTGCGCCACTGAAAAGTACGACCAATAGAAAAGTGGAACTGAGCACCATCAGATAGCTGATGCGGTCCACTTCATAGCCGAAAACACTTTCCGGCAACGCCATGCCTTCCAGCAGGTTTATTATTCTCTTGGGTAATTCGAGAGTGACGTAAACCAGCGGCAGTGACGCAAGCGACAACATGACCAGTAGAATCTGGTCTTTCCTGCTGTGCTTGAGAATGTACTTAAAAAGCGATGGTTCCATGGAATCCCGTTTATTATTACGCTATTTAGGCGCTATTAGGGCGCTGCTGTCGGAGCCTGCTTTGCTAGCAAGGCAACCTGGCTCGGTGTACTATCGCGCATCACTCGATTTATATCAAATGCAGGTTATGCAGCCAAGGCTAGCTATCGTTTTAAAGGGTTATCCACGCCTGTCTGAAACCTTCATTGCCCAGGAAATTCGGGCATTGGAGCAGCGCGGCATTAATCTGTGCATCTTCTCGCTGCGCCACCCGCACGACCCCGCCAGTCACCCGATACATGCCGAGATCGAAGCCGAGGTGCACTACCTGCCCGAGTATGTGCATGACGACCCCTTGCGAGTCGCGGGTTGTGCACTTCGATTATGCTGGAAACCCGGGTTTTGGCGAGCTCTGGCGAGTTTTTCTGTCGATTTGTGGCAAGAACCGACTCGCAGTCGTCTGCGCCGGTTTGCCCAGGCACTGGTCATGGCCAGTGAAATGCCGGACTCGGTTGAGCATTATTACGCTCACTTCATGCACACACCGTCTTCAGTTTGCCATTATGCGAGTCTGATAAATGGGCAATCCTGGAGTATTTCCGCACACGCCAAGGATATCTGGACGATAAGCAAACGGGAATTACGCAAGAAGCTGTCTGCCAGTGACTGGGTGGTTACCTGTACAGCCGCTAATGCGAGTTATTTAAGTGGCCTGGCAGCGACGCCTGACAAGGTAACGCTGCTTTATCACGGTCTTGATTTCAGTCGCTTCGATCAAAATGATGCCGAGCTTGTGCGCCGGGATGGCAGTGACGCAGGAGCACCCGTGCGACTCATCAGTGTGGGCCGCGCGGTTGATAAGAAAGGCTATGAAGTTCTGTTGGCTGCTCTGGCCGATTTGCCGCCCACACTGCACTGGCAGTTCAGCCATATCGGAGGTGGTGAATTGCTGGAATCGCTGCAGGCAGAGGCAAGTGAGCTGGGTCTGGCCGAGTCGATTCGATGGCTGGGCGCATTGCCGCAGGAAGACGTTCTGGCGCACTATCGCGATGCTGATTTGTTCGTCTTGCCCAGCAAGATATCGGATGATGGTGACCGCGATGGTTTGCCTAACGTGTTGATGGAGGCTCAAAGTCAGGGCCTTGCCTGCTTGTCAACGCGCATCTCAGGTATTCCGGAATTGATTATCCATACTGAAACCGGTTGGCTGGTCGAGCAGAAAGACAGTGACGAACTTGCCCTGGCATTGAAGAATCTGATCACCGATCCCGAATTGCGAGAGCGTCTCGCACAGGCGGGATTCAAGCGTGTGCGCAGCGAATTTTCGATGCAGGGTGGCATCGACAAATTGATGCAGCGGCTTGAGCAATCTTTTGATGGTCCGCGTAAATGACCAGACTTGCGTTAGTTCGTCACGGTATCACCGAATGGAATCTGCACAAACGCATTCAGGGTCGTATTGACGAGCCCCTTAGCGAGCTTGGTAGGCGCCAGTTGCGGGCGCTTGAAATTCCCTCTGATTATGTCAATGACTGCTGGTATTGCAGCCCGTTGCAGCGAGCCCGCGAAACCGCTGAGTTGCTCGAATTACACGATTACCATATCGAGCCGGCGCTGATTGAAATGAATTGGGGAGATTGGGAAGGCCAAGTGCTGAAACCGTTACGCAAGCAGCTTGGTGACGAGATGCGGGACAATGAAAGTCGCGGTGTCGATTTCTGTCCACCCGGCGGAGAAAGCCCGCGTGAAGTTCAGGCGCGACTGCAACCCTGGTTGAGGCAGCTGGCAGGTTCCAGGGTGAACTCGGCGGCAGTGGTGCACAAAGGCATCATACGTTGTATTTACTCGCTGGCCTGCGGATGGAATATGCGTGGAGAGTCGCCAGTTGAGTTTGAATGGGATGCGATACACCAGTTTGAACTGGATTCGAATGGCCTGTTGCGCAATGACTACCAGTCAATAGAATTGCTTAAACGCTGAGAAGTTTGGCTTACTGGCGGATTGTCGTCCTGGTTCCGACAGATTTCTCGGAACCCGCAGTCGATGTTTGCCAGATAGAGCGGGCATCGACCCATTCGACAGATGGATGGGCAGTGAGTAACGCGAGCAACTCGTCGAGGAAGCGCCATACGGATTCATTCTGGACCAGGTGGTGGCTAAGTATGCCGGTGGGTTCATCCATATCCCGATAGCCACAGCGCTTTGCCACCAGGTGCTGGATCAGCATTGCAATTGCTGGATACAGGCCGACAAAGCCTCCCTTGTGACGCCAGTTTATCGGGTCGAGATGCGCGTTGACCTGAAGTAATCCGGGTGCTGGCAAGGCATTGCGTCGCACTCGCATGGTCGACAGGCCGTGGTAACCGAGGCTAGGTAATGCCTGAACGACAGGCGTATCGATACGGTTCCAGGGTGGTACCAGTACCGTTGAGAAGCTCGCGCCGAACTGTTGCTGCAATTTATGCTGGCCTCGCTTCAGTTCGCTCAGGGTATCGTCAACAGGGCGTATGCCACCGAGTTCGAGCTTGCGTTGGCCTGCGCCGGCGTGGTTTTGATGGCGATAACCGTGCTGCAGCACCGCTACCTGTGGATGACTCTGTAGCTCAGTCACCAGCGAGGATTCGAGCTCGCCCGGAATGACCGCCAGTGCCAGTGGAGTCGAATGCCGGGTACTTATCTGCAACATGCGCCTGAGTTGCGCGCTGCTACTGGTTGCATCGTCGTCGCGCCACCAGAACTGTGCGGCAAGGCCGCTCTTACTCCAGGTGTCGAGTTCGCTTTGCAGCCATCTCCAGGCCTCGGATGAGGTGATCACCGTGCCACCCCGATATCCTGCTGCCATTGCGCGATCATTGCTGCGCTGCTGGCTGCACCCTCCAGATCCACTGTCAATGGCTCGAATCCTGCCACAGCGGCACTCATCGCGGCTGCTAAAGCTGCAGGCGTTAAGGCGGCTTGATTCAGCGCAACCAGCCGGGCCTGTGCCTGCAAAGCCTCGGCTCGAAGCGTTTGCTCTTTTTCATTTGCCTCGGCGAAGGGAATCACCACCGCTGGCGTATCGCTGTTCAGCAGGTCGGTCATGGTGTTGTACCCTGCCTGTGAAATCGATAATCGCGCGCATTTAATGCGCTCGCTGAAATCACTGCGATTACGTTCGACGTGGACACCGGGACCGGCGTCGCGTTGCAATTGCTCAAATTTTTGCTGATCGATGGCAGGGCTGACCAGTATTCGCCACTGCAGGTCGTTGTAGCTCGATAAAGGTTTTGCAGCGATGGCTGTCTGCAGGATTTCCAAACCGGTGTCGCTACCGCCAGCCGACACCAGAACTTCGCCGCGGTCTTTCAGCGGAATGACTGAATGTGCTCCCTGTGCGCATATGTAACCACTGTAGTAGAGCTTGTCCTCAATGCGACTGGCTTGTGCAAAGCTGTCTTCGAGGCGCGCAATCCGTTTGTCGCCGTGAACCAGAACTCGGTCGTAGTAGGTGTCGATCAGCTCGCAGGTTTCCAGATCCCGCTCAGGGTTTGATCTGGGTTGCAGAATGTCCCGAATCGATGCGATCACCAGCTTGCAGTCTGCACTGGCGCGGCTCGCCTGCAGCAGTGGCATCAGCTCGAAGCGCAGCATGCGTCGCCCGAAGGGAAAGGTCTCGGTAATCAACACCTGGGGTGCGTAAGCGTCAAAGATATCGAGCAGGGATTGCTTGCGTATCTCGCGCCAGCGATCGTCGATCTCGTCTCCGTTGACATCGAGCAGCTGCGTAAAGCTGCCGTCAGCACTATACAGTGGCGGCAGTTGATGCAGCTGCAACTGTTGTGGCAGGTGAACACGCACCGGCATGCCCCCGGATACCAGCTGCACCTTATAACCGCCTTGCAACAGAGCGGCCGCCAACTGCATTGCGCGTTGCAGATGACCCACGCCAAGCAGGTGTTGCACGTAGATGAGAACGCGAGTGGAGTGGAGGTTTGACAATTGGTGACTCGGTTTTTGGGTCTGGATAAGAATCTGAAATTAGCAGCGGTTAGCTGACTCAGTCATTGATGCCGATCTGTTCAGCGGGTTCGAGATAGTCGCGCACCATTTCGGCGATATTAGTATGACCACCGAGTAAACCGGAAATGCTGGTTAACGATGGCCTGGGTTGTTCCGGCAATGATTGAATCGCACTGATCATGTGTTCGACGTCACCCTCTTTGGCCGGGTCGAGCATGCTCACCAGCCCGAGTTTGAGCGCGCGCTCAGCGCGAATCAACTGCTCCTGGCGCGGGACCGATCGCGGCACGATCAATGCCGGTTTGTCTAGCGTGAGAATCTCGCAAAAGGTGTTGTAACCGCCCATGGCTACAATCGCGATTGCTTTTTCCATGAGTAACTCGATGTGGCTGTCAAAAGTCATAATCTCGACATTGGTCAGCGCATCACAACGGTCATGGAATTCCTGCTGATCATTGGGCGGCATGAACGGACCGGTAACAATAATTCCTCGATAGGGTAGATCTGCAGCCGACTCATAGGCCTGGATCACCAGGTCGATCATTTCTACGCCGTCACCGCCACCACCTGCGGTAATTAAAATGAACGGCTCGTTCAGGTCCAGGGGTGCGACCCAGTTGCGGCCGCTGGGTATTTCGCGGTCAAGATAGCCGGTATAGGCGACTTTATCGAGCGTGGTCGCAGGCAGATCGAGGCCATCAATCGGGCTGCCCATTTCCTCCAACCCGTAAACCCAGATGTCGTGATATAGAGAGTCGAGCACGGGTGGAACCTTTTTTCGAGCCCACTCGAGTTTTAACTGCCCAATTTCGTCCATGACATCGCGTAGCCCAAGCACATTGATACAGCCCTGCTGTTTGAGCATTTCCAGGGTGCTGCGCACTTCGCCCTGTAATCCGGTGGGTTCCTTGTCGACCAGGAAAATATTGGGCTTGAAGCTGATCGCGGTGTGATAAATGATCGTCTCGCGCATCTGCAAGGTTTGTTCTAGATCGATGTGCAGGCCGAGCGATGTGTATTCGCCATCGCGATGTTTGATGACCCCGGGAATGCGCACGAAGTCGACGCGAGCCTTGAAATCGAAGCTGCCAATGATCGGTGATCCGGACAGAATCAATACCGACAGGCCCTTGTAGCGGGCTACCAATGAATGCGCTATGGATCGACAGCGGCGCAGGTGGCCGAGGCCAAACGAGTCGTGGCTGTAGATCAGGATTCTTGACTGTTGGAGTCGTTCGGGCATTGCAGTCGTGGATGACGTTATTTCGTTCGCAGACTACACTGAAACGCTATTCAAAGCACCCGAATGTGGAAATTCCGGTCTATCGCACCTGAATTATTGACCGGAGTTCGGGTCATAGCATGGTAGTATCAAAAACCACACCGGAGTCAGCGCTGAACACAAAAATAACCAACTCGGACAAGTCCATCCGGTGGACGCTACTGGGGCGGAGTTTTCAATACGAGGTCCTGCCTTCCAGGCTTCGTCAATCGATACAGGACCAACAGGAACGCAGTGAAATACTGATCAGCGTGATTCAGCTGGTTATCGTGACCGTGTTCGGATCGTTGTATCTGGTCGCACCAAAGACCTTCTCGCAAGATGCCGATTTTGCACCGGTGCCCTGGGTTTTATCGCTCTACCTTTTGTTCAGCCTGATCCGTCTTGGTCTTGCGCTTAACCGCAAACTGCCCGACTGGATGCTGTACCTGTCATCGATAGTCGATATAGCTCTGTTGTTAGGTCTCATCTGGAGCTTTCACCTGCAGTATGAGCAACCTCCGTCTTTTTATCTGAAGTCGCCGACTCTGTTGTATGTTTTTATCTTTATCGGTATTCGAGCACTGCATTTTGACCCTCGTTTTGTTATTTCGACTGGCGTGAGTGCGGCTGTTGGCTGGGTAATGATGGTGGTCTATGTGGTAACCATTGATCCGGCTAATAATATGATTACGCGTGATTACGTCGAGTACATGACGTCCAACAGCATTCTGATCGGTGCCGAGTTTGACAAGGTTTTGTCGATACTAGTGGTTACCGGGGTGTTGGCGCTGGCGCTGCATCGGGCTCGGAACCTTTTGATTGAATCCGTCATCGAGGGCAGTGCGGCCCGTGATCTGTCGCGCTTCGTTCCTGAGGAGGTGGCGCAAAAAGTACTTCAGTCGGAAGAGGGTGCAATAACTGGTAAGGGAGAAGTAGCGGACTGCACGATTTTGTTTACCGATATCGAAGGCTTTACCTCGATTAGCGAAACGCTCAGCCCGGAACAGCTGATTGAAGCGCTGAACCGCTACTTCAGTCTGGTTTCTGATCCGATAAGTCGATACGGGGGCGTCATCAGTCAGTTTCAGGGCGACGCCGTGTTGGCCACGTTCAACCTGCCGAGGCCGGATGTGGATCATGCTGCAAATGCAGTGCGTGCGGCGCTTGCCATACAAGCCGCGCTCGACGGCGTCGAGTTTGGTGACGGTATCGCATTTAATACCCGGGTTGGCATCAATACCGGTTCGGTCGTGGGTGGACTGGTGGGCTCGGGTGATCGAGTCGCTTACACGGTGCACGGTGAAAACGTTAACCTGACCGCTCGGCTTGAACAGCTCAACAAAGATTATGGTACCCGAATAATCGTCGCGCAAAGTACGCGAGATGAGATAGCAGAAGGCAGTTTCAATTTCAGCGAGCTGGATGATGTGTCGGTGCGCGGTTTGAACCGTCCAGTTCGAATCTACACGGTCAGCGCTAACTAACTACTGATCTGTTGTGTTGTCGCTGGAGGGAGTACGCAGGTATTCGAAATAGCGCAGCAGGTTTTTGCGCGCCTGGTTTTCGAAGCGATCGAAGAAAAAATCGGACAGGAAGAAGCGTGGCCGAGCGAGTAGCCCTCGTTGGAAGCCGGTTTGATTGAGCTGATAATCATCATCGCAGAGATGCGGGCTTTCGCTGCGCAGGTTCAGGCTGTCACGCAGAAACTCTTCCCAGGGCAGAGCGAAGCTGGAAAGGTCGATATCCACCATGTAAATGCTGTCTGCATCATCCAGATGGTCGCCGTTGTGCAGAGTTGCCATGATCAGCCGGCAAACCAGTTGACGCAGGCTTTCGCGATGAACCCCGTCAGAGAATTCGAGGTAAAGCTTTGCGCTCAGGGATTCGTTATCGCGTCGACCGGATACCAGAATGACATCGTGAAACCAGATGGCGATTTCCAGTGCGTCGGGTTCGCTGGCGAGCGCTTTACATTGTTCGAACAAATCGAGGCAGTGCTGGATGTGCCCCAGCGTGTGGTAGTGTCGTTGCGATTCCTGGTATCCACTAATCAGGCGCTGGTGGATGGCCACGCTGTCGTCGACAGCGTTGTCGACAAGGTTACGCTGCCATAGCAAATGGAATCGATCGAATCTGGTTAGTTCGCTGGCCGTGAGTGCCAATACTAATCTCCAGTCTGCTGGTTTGCCTGGCGCTGATAAAATTCAACCTGTAGGTGGGTACGCGTCAATTTATCGCTAAGCATGCGAATAACATCGAGTGCGACTTCGGCGTTTTCTCTCAAGATTCGGAAAAACATCTCCGCGGTAATCTTCATTGCCAGCAGATTTCCATTTGCTACCAGGGTGGCGATGCGAGGAGAATTGTTGAGCAGGCCCAGTTCGCCAATCAGCTGATTTTGCGTCAGCGTGACGGAGACGATGGGGCCTTTGTCGGTTTCCGTAAGGACATCAACTGAGCCTTCCATGATGACATAGGCGTAGTCCGCAGAGTCACCACTGTTGAATACGATGTCACCATTCTGGAAAGAAACCATTTCACTGGCGAAGGCCAGCAATTTGAGTTTCGAGGTTTCCATCTTGGCAAACATCGGTATTTTACGGAGTAAATCTGTTTCTTCTGCGAGGTCCAAGAGCCTTGCTCCAAATGCGATAAGGGTGCTTACAACGGTCGATTAGCAAAGATTGGCACGAGGTTGATCACAATTCAAGGGCAACCGTCGCACCGTTGGCGCTAAAGTTGATCTTTCTAGTGGCTGCCTGCTAACCGGGCCTTAACTATTTTTTCACCCAGGCATAGTATCCGGACACCTGCAGGTCGCTGGTTGGCCGCCGCCGGATAAGCATGCCGAGACGATCAATCCAGCGTGCCGGTGCCATGCCAAGGTGTTTCTCGATGCCATTTTTCCAGGATTTGTGCAGGTTGAAAATAGAAGACCAGGGACCTCGAATCGAGTACAGCGTAACTTCCGAGAAGTCGCGTAACATCCAGGCCATGCCGTCGCGGCTGAAACGGTAGCCATCGGTAAACTGCAGATCCGCGGGTGCATGGTAGCGAAACAGAAAAGGCAGATGCAGTAACAGATAACCTCCGTTTGGCAGCAGGCGATGAATCTGCTCGATCGCGGCGAAGGGATCGTAGACGTGCTCAAGCACGGAGAGACAGACGATGCCGTCATAGCGGTCGGGTTGGAGGCGATCGGGTGCGCAGATATCGTCGATGATGTCTGCGAGCGGTTCACTGCGATTGACCTCCATGGTCTCGATGTGATCACGATTGAATAAATTGATGTGACCCCGCGTGGATTGACCGACATCCAGCACCATCTTGCATTCGGCCGCCATGATGCCGAGTTTGAGGCGAAGCAATCCCTGGCTGTCGTAGGCGTAGTCGTGATTAACCTTGACGCGTTCTATGGCTTCACGGTGGCGCGCCATTGCAGCGATGGCCCTGGGATTGGGGCGTTGTGGAGATAAGTCGTTGGTCATGCCGGGTTGATTCAGGTTGCTGGTTAGGTCACATGGTAACCGCAATTGTGCGGTTTCGCTTTTCTCGGGAAGAATTTAACGATAATCTTTTGCCTATCTGTGATTTGGGGATTTGGATATGAAGCACTATCAAATGTATATCGATGGCGAGTGGCTCGATGCGACCGATGGCGCCCGGCTCGAATCGATCAATCCGGCCACCGGTGAAATCTGGGCAACAGCTGCGGTTGCCGGAGAAGTGGAAGTTAACCGAGCCGTTGCTGCTGCAAAGCGAGCTCTGACATCAGGGCCCTGGGCTGAGATGACTGCAACCCAGCGCGGCAAGATGCTGCACCGTCTCGGTGATCTGGTGCTTCAGAATGCGCACATGCTCGGTGAGATCGAAACTATCGACAGCGGCAAGCTGGCCAAGGAAACAAGGGCGCAGTCGGGTTATGTGGCTGAATATTATTATTACTTTGCGGGCCTGGCAGACAAGATACAGGGTGCCACCTTACCCATCGATAAACCGGATATGCACGTTTTCACCAGGCGCGTCCCGATTGGCGTGGTCGCGGCTGTGGTGCCCTGGAATGCGCAGATGTTTTTGACCGCAACCAAGCTTGGTCCAGCTCTGGCGGCGGGCAATACGGTTGTGCTGAAAGCGTCAGAGATGGCGCCGGCACCGATGTTCGAGTTTGCTCGAATCGTTGAAGAGGCAGGATTTCCGCCTGGCGTCGTGAATGTGATCACCGGTTTCGGCGAGCCCTGTGGTCGCCTGTTAACCAGTCACAAAGACGTGTCCCGCGTGGCTTTCACTGGCGGTCCGCAAACTGCGCGTCATATCGTGCGCAACACGGCTGAGAACTTCGCCGTGGTGTCGCTGGAACTTGGCGGCAAGTCGCCCATCGTGGTTTTTGATGACGCCGACGTTGAAGGTGCGGTGAATGGGATAATCGCTGGCAATTTCGGTGCCACCGGGCAGAGTTGTGTGGCCGGTTCCAGAGTATTCATTCAATCCGGGATTCGTCAGCAGATTCTGGACAAGCTGGTCGAGCGCGCCGGACAGATTTGTATCGGCGATCCGCTGGCGGATGACACCCAGGTGGGACCTTTGTGCACAAAACAGCAACTCGATCACATCAGTGAGTCGGTTGAGGACGCGGTGAAAGAAGGGGCGACGCTGTTGTACGGTGGCAAGCGTCCCGAAGGTTTTGATCGAGGCTGGTACTACACCCCTACCATTCTCGACTGTCCGCATCAGGATATTCGCACCGTGCGTGAGGAGATGTTTGGTCCGATTCTGTCAGCCTTGTCATTTGATAGCGAAGACGAAGCAATTGAAATGGCCAATAACTCCGAGTTTGGCCTGGGCGCGGGTGTGTTTACTTCGAATGTGGCGCGCGCCTTGCGGGTTTCCGATGCCATTCATTCCGGCATCGTCTGGGTCAACACCTATCGTGCAGTCTCGCCGATCGCACCATTCGGGGGCTTCAAGAATAGCGGCCCGGGTCGTGAAAGCGGTGTGGATTCGATTTATGACTACACGCGCACCAAGACAGTGTGGATCAATACTTCATCCGAGCCCATGGCCAATCCTTTCGTTATGCGCTAAGCGGGATCATCAGTCGGCACACAAAATCTGCGCAATAAAACCCATTCTCCCGCTCGAGTAAGCGGCGGGGAAATGGGGGTGAGCATTTATAGCCCGGATAATTTGTATCGGTTACTGCAGACTTTCCCAA
>RCNB010000729.1_pt1 | contig 21343 bp, 15 predicted proteins | sample 2041321 | NCBI WGS metagenome assembly RCNB01 (sample SAMN09708232, study PRJNA481090) | Marine sediment metagenome, whole genome shotgun sequencing project. | reverse complement strand
ATTATAGAACATTCTAAACATACCAGTCTGGAAGCATTACCCAATTTTGAACGTTCTCGAAAGTATGGTGGGAGTGTGTTTAGCTTTTTCAGTATTTGAAACGTTCACATGAAAAATAGTGTTCCAATTTCAGCTCCCCATGAACTGAAACAGGAAACAGTTTTTATCGTAGGTTTTCAAAGATGCAGAAATAGTAAGGTTTACTATTCCTGCATCGTATGATACACATTTTGCACATCATCATCTTCCTCTATTTTCTCCAATAATTTTTCAACATCAGCAGTTTCTTCTTCGTTAAGTACTTTGGTTACCTGTGGAATGCGTTCGAAACCGGAGGATAGGATTTCTAGTTCCCTATTTTCCAATTCCTTTTGTATGTTTCCAAAACTCTCAAAAGGAGCATAGATGAGGATGCCATCATCGTCTACAAAAACTTCTTCGGCACCAAAATCTATCATCTCTAATTCTAATTCTTCGGGATCTATACCTTCTGCAGGGATTCTAAAATTACAGGTATGGTCAAACATAAACTCTACCGATCCAGACGTACCCAAACTCCCATTACACTTATTAAAATAGCTACGAACGTTTGCTACGGTTCTTGTATTGTTGTCCGTGGCAGTCTCTACCAAAATTGCAATGCCATGTGGAGCATATCCTTCAAAAAGAACCTCCTTAAAATCACCTAGACTTTTGTCGCTAGCTCTCTTAATGGCGCGTTCTACATTATCCTTCGGCATATTCACGGCCTTCGAATTTTGAATAACCGCTCGTAATCTCGAATTGGAATCTGGATCAGGGCCACCTTCTTTTACAGCCATGACAATGTCCTTGCCAATGCGGGTAAAGGCTTTAGACATAGCAGACCACCTTTTCATCTTACGCGCTTTTCTAAACTCAAAAGCTCTTCCCATAATATCCTATATTTATTAAGTACTGGTAAATTTAAGAAAATTCAAAATGATACATTTAGTCGCTCTCCACAATTTCCTCTATACTCCGTGCTAAGTTAAAATCCTTTTCGGTTACGCCATTGGCATCGTGGGTATTTAATCTTATGTTCACAGTTTTATAAACGTTGCTCCAATCTGGGTGATGTCCTTGTGCCTCACATTCAAATGCTATGCGTGTCATTACAGAAAATGCCTCTTTAAAATCCTTGAATTCGAAAGTGGTTTCTATAGCACCTTCCACATATTCCCAACCATCCAGTTGGCTTAGGTAGTCCTTTATTTGTTTGTCTGTAAATTTTTCCATGGTTAAGGGTTTTAGAATATTCTTATTAATTTAAAATATGATGTTCTATAATATCTTGATATGTAAATTGTAGGTCTTTAGGGAGCTTGTTCGTTTTAGGCAATACTGCTAAATAGCGGTCTTCATTTGTAGTATACACTCTTTTTAATAGGGCATTGAAACTTCCAACCCGCTCCAAAACCTCCTTAACAAAATCTTCGTGATGTACCAAATCTGTGCTACCCAAGTGATAAATACCTGTTTTGTTTCTGTTTATAAGGTAATGAATTTGTTGCGTTAGTTTATCCTCGCTGGTTACATTTAGAATTAAATTAGGAAATACTTCTACAGGTTCATTTTTTAGAATTTGGTTTTTCATTTCCTTGATTCTGGGTGTACCGTTTCCAAAGACCATAGGAATTCTTAAAATCCCAGCCTTATTAGGAGGTAACCGCAGTAACATATTTTCAATTTTTATTTTCAAACGCCCAAAAACACTATCTGATAAGGTTTTATCGGTCTCGTAAGAAGGGTATTTGCTATACGCGTCAAATACATTTGCAGAGGAAAGAAAATACAATAGGCACTCCTTACCCATAACATATTCTGCTATATGTTGATGGGCGATTACCTGTCCTGAAAAATTTCCACGTAGTGCGGAAATTATAATCTGTGGTTTAACTTTTTCCAGCAGGGGAAATATATCGTCTTGCTCAAGGTCATATCTAAAAAATTGCTTGTTGGATGCAAACGGTTTGGTGGTATGGCAGTAGGTACCATAGGTATCAAAATAATTACATAGCTCCTTATATATGGCATTGCCAAGAAAACCGCTTCCGCCTAATATGAGAATTTTTTTGCTTTCCAAACTAGAATATAGATAAGCCAGATAAGGTGGTTAAACGCTCCAGTGCTGCCATACCTCTAGTAGAATTCCCCTTTTTGTTAAGCGAAGGAGACCAGGTGACAACGCAAAAATGGTTTGGTAAAAGGGCAACAATACCACCACCTACACCACTCTTTCCAGGCAAACCTACCTCGAAAGCAAATTCCCCTGCCTCGTCATAAAAACCACACGTAATCATCAAAGCATTAACCCGCTTTATTTGATTAATATTTAGGTAGGTGTTGTTTCTTTTGCATTTGCCTCTATTTATAAAAAGGTAAAACGTATCACACAATTGCACACAATTCATGTGCAAGGAACATTGATGGAAGTAAAAATCCAATACTTCATCAACATCATTGGTAAGATTTCCATAGGATTTTAGCAAATTCGCTGCGGCATAATTTTTAAAACCGGTTTCCTTTTCGGATTTGGCCACTTGCGCATCGTAGGATATGGAAGTGTCATTGGCAAGTTGCCTAACAAACTCCAAAAAATCTGCTTTTGGGTTTTCTAACTCAGAAACCAGAATATCTGCGATTACGATAGCTCCTGCATTTATCAAAGGATTTCTGGGGATTCCGTTTTCAAATTCCAAAAGTGACAAATGGTTAAAAGGGTCGCCTGAGGGTTCTACATCTATACGTTCCCAGATGTTTTCTCCTATACATCGCATGGCCATGGAAAGACTTAGTACTTTGGAAATACTTTGTATGGAAAACTTTTCATTAAAATCCCCAATACCATATTGATTCTGTTGGATATCCATAAGCTGAATCCCAAATTTTGAATCACTCACAGATGCCAATTGGGTGATGTAAGATGCTACTTTCCCGGTATTCGGAAGTTTTAAAACATCCTGGTAAATGGTGTCTATGTGTTGTTGAAAATCTTGCATTATACTTTCAAGAACGGAAGTTTTACTATCGTAGCCGAAATAGCTTTCTTTCGTATTTGGATATGAATCTTAGTTCCTGTATCGGAAAGGATAGCAGGGACATAGCCCATTCCAATTCCTTTCCCTAAAGACGGCGACATAGTGCCTGAAGTAACAATTCCAATCTTTTTGCCATGTCCGTCAACAATATCGTAATCATGTCTTGGGATACCTCTATCATCTAGTTCAAAAGCAACCAATTTGCGTTCTGGCCCATGTGCTTTTTCTTTAGCCAAGGCCTCACTGTTTACAAAGTCCTTTGTGAATTTGGTAATCCATCCCAGTCCCGCTTCAAATGGCGAGGTGGTATCGTTTATGTCGTTTCCGTACAAACAATATCCCATTTCCAAACGTAAGGTGTCCCGCGCAGCCAAACCTATTGGTTTAATACCAAAGGCCGCTCCAGCTTCAAAAACTTTATCCCAAATCTGTTTTACTTCAGTGTTTTTACAATAAATCTCAAAACCACCAGATCCTGTATACCCCGTTGCGGAAATGATAACATGATCTACACCGGCGAAATTTGCTACTTCAAAATTATAAAATTTAATAGCGGAAAGGTCCACAGAGGTTAGCGATTGCATCGCTTCCACTGCCTTAGGGCCTTGAATAGCCAATAGCGAATAGTCCTCTGAAATATTTCGCATTTCTGCTCCTATAGCTTCGTTGTATTTGCTAATATGTGACCAATCCTTCTCTATATTGGATGCGTTCACTACCAGTAAGTATTGCTCTTCTTTTAGTTTGTAGATGATAAGGTCATCAACGATTCCCCCCGTCTCGTTAGGCAAACAACTATATTGTGCTTTCCCAATCGTAAGTTTAGCGGCATCGTTTGAACTCACTTTTTGTATTAATTCCAGAGCTTTAGGACCGCTAATTAAAAACTCACCCATGTGGGACACGTCAAAAACACCTACTTTTTTCCGTACAGTTTCATGTTCTGCGGTAACACCTTCGTAGGAAACAGGCATGTTATAACCTGCAAAAGGGACCATTTTGGCACCAAAGGCCTCATGGGTTTGGGAAAGCGCTGTATTTTTCATTTCGATAGTTTTATACCCTGCAAATTTATAGAATTAATTAGGGATACCATTAATCCCAGTTCTTATGTTTGCTTTTAATTTCACCTTCCCCTAGCAAGTGTTTTTAGGAAAAAGAACTAATTTTAAGCTACAAAATTAGAATAAGGTTAAGGAATTATGGCCACACTACAAGATATACAAACGGACTTATCATCTATCTGCCATTTAATCTAGGCTAACAGCAGCTATTGAAGCCATGATGAATTAGCCTAGTCTCTTGGATAATTTTCTTTTGCCTTTGTTAAATTAACGGTCCAATAAATAGGCTTTTAATTCCATATAAGTTTTTATGGAAATTGACTTTTTCTCTTTGTTCATCACTTTTTGTATCTGCGCAGGAATAGGGAGTTTTTCCCCTATTGTTTTCTCCACCACATCCAAAAATTTTACAGGATGCGCTGTTTCCAGAAAAATACCGTAGGTGTCTGGATGGCTTTCTTGATACTTTTTAAGACCTAAATACCCAACAGCTCCGTGGGGGTCTGCTATGTAACCACTTTGTTTGTAAATATCTAAAAGGGCCTTTCGAGTCTCTGTATCTGTAAAGGAGTAGGAGGACAGGTGTTTTTCTAATTGTTCAAAATCATCTTGGAACAAATGACGTATCCGAATAAAATTACTTGGATCACCTACATCCATAGCATTGGAAATGGTTGCGGTGGAAGGCTTAGGTTTATATGCTCCCGTTTTCATAAATTGAGGTACCGTATCGTTACTATTAGTCGCGGCTACAAAATGCGATACAGGCATCCCTAATCGTTGTGCGACCATACCTGCACAGATATTTCCAAAATTTCCGCTAGGAACGGAAAATACAATATCCTTTACACTTGTTTTGTTCTGTTCAGCAGCCAGACGAACTTGTTTATATGCGAATAAAAAATAAAATAGTTGTGGCAGCCACCGCGCAACGTTGATGGAATTTGCCGAGGTCAATTGCATACTCTGTAACAACTCTTTATCTAGAAAAGCAGTTTTGACCATAGTTTGGCAATCATCAAAAGTACCATCAACCTCTAAAGCGGTAATATTTTGTCCCAAAGTAGTAAGTTGTCTTTCTTGTATATCGCTTACTTTGCCGCTAGGGTAGAGGATAACCACCTTAACGCCCTTGACCCCTAAAAAACCATTGGCTACAGCGCCTCCCGTATCTCCCGAAGTAGCTACAAGAACGGTTACCTCGTTCTGCTTGTTTTCAGAAAAGTATTCCAAGCAATTAGCCATAAATCGCGCACCTACATCCTTAAAAGCCATTGTTGGGCCATGGAACAATTCTAATGTTGCTACATTTTCTTCTAGTGCTACTAGTGGAAACTCAAAATCAAGCACATCAGCTAGGATTTCCCGTAATTTTTCATTTGGAATTTGGTCAGATACAAATTGATGTATGGCATTGAAAGCAATTTCTTGATTGGTAAGCCCCGTTATTTGCTTAAAAAAAGTAGCTGGCAAAGGGTTGATGTTTTCTGGGAAGTACAGACCACGATCTGGTGCAATACCTTTAATTACAGCATCTTTAAAAGATACAAAAGGCGCTTCTTGGTTTAGACTATAAAAATTCATTGGTTAAGATCTTTTATAAGCGTTACTCTTTAATTATAATTGTTTAATACCGTTTGCATTTATCTTGGAAACATGCACATCAAAATCTATTCCTATTTTTTTATAGACTTCCTTCATGGCTAAACCTACTTTTTGTGCGGTAGCTTCCCCTTTGCTAAAGGAGAAAATTGAAGGACCAGATCCTGAAATACCACAGCCCAAAGCACCGTGGTTTATAGCGGTTGCCTTTACCGCATCAAAACCAGGAATTAGAATAGATCGAATTGGTTCTACAATATGGTCTTCCAAGGAGCGCCCTATCAAATCATAGTCAGACATAAATAGACCTGCTACCAAGCCGCCTAAATTACCCCATTGCTTTATGCCATCTTCTAAGCTGATTGTTGTCTTTAATATTTTCCGGGAGTCGGACGTTTTTACCTCTATCTGAGGATGTATAACCGTGGCGTACAATTCAGACGGACTTGGAATGGGAATTACATCCAAAGGATTATAACTACGTACTAATGAGAAACCGCCAAACAAGGCAGGGGCAACATTGTCTGCATGCGCTACACCGCTAGCCAAACGTTCTCCTTCCATTGCAAATTTTACCAATTCCAAAGTGGAAAAAGGGGTGTTCAGTAATTGGTTCATGGCCCAAACGGCGCCAGTTGAACTTGCCGCGCTACTACCTATGCCGCTTCCAGCCTTAATTCTTTTATAAATCTCTATTTCAAACCCGCCATCGTAATCACTTACCGCTAAAAGTGCCAAACCAGCTACGCCGGCAACGTTTAAGTGAGTTTCCATTGGTAGATCCTGACCTTCCAATTTGCTTATACGAATGCCTTTTTCTTTGGTCTTTTTAATCACCATTTCATCCCCAATAGTGTCCAAAGCAACACCAAGGACATCAAATCCGCAGGAAATATTGGCTATGGTCGCCGGACAAAAAATCTTGATTTCGTTGTTCATTTTTTAAAAGTTACCAATGCGTATAATATCGGCAAAGATACCGGATGCAGTTACATCTGCTCCTGCACCGGCCCCCTTAATTATTAAGGGCTGGTTTGGATATCTTTCTGTATAGAATAAAACAATATTATCGCTACCTTCTAGGTTATAAAAATCATGCCCTTTTGGAATTTCCTGTAATCCAACACTGGCTTCACCATTTTCAAATTGGGCCACGTACTTTAGTTTGGCACCTTTGTCAGCCGCATGGGTGTATATTTTTTGAAAATCTTCTTCATGTCTTTTTAGCGAAGCAAAAAAGGCTTCTTTAGAATCCGTATCAAGACTTTCTTGGGGAAGAAAGGAGTCGTTTTTAATATTGTTGATTTCTAATTGATGACCACTTTCTCTAGCAAGAATCAATATTTTTCGCATCACATCCACTCCGCTTAGGTCAATTTTTGGGTCTGGCTCTGTATAACCTTCTTCTTGCGCCTGTTTGACCACATCGTGAAACGTAGTCTTATCGTTAAAATTATTGAATACAAAATTTAGGCTCCCGGAAAGCACTGCTTGTATGTTTAGGATTTTATCTCCGGAGGCAATAAGGTGTTTTAGGGTGTCTATAATAGGTAAGCCAGCTCCCACATTGGTTTCGAAGAGAAAAGGTGCATTATAGGTGCGCGCCAGCTCTTTTAATTCAAGATAGTTGGTGTATTCAGAAGAGCATGCGATTTTATTACAGGTTACCACGGAAATACTGTTTCCTAAATAAGCATTATAGGTTTGTGAAACCATTTCGCTGGCTGTATTGTCCACAAAGATGCTATTTCGAAAATTTAGCCGGTTTACGGTTTCAAAAAATTTGGCTTTATCCGCTTTTTCGCCATCCGCTAAAAGTGATTCCCAGTTTTTTAAGGGAATTCCGCTATCATCAAAAGTCATGGTTCTAGAATTTGATATTCCTATGACCCTAATATTTAGTTTTAGGTTTTCTTTGAGGTATTTTTTTTGTTGCTGTATTTGGTTTAGAAATTTAGAACCAACATTACCAACACCCATTACAAAAAGGTTTAGCTGTTTTACATTCTCCTCAAAGAATTCTTCGTGCAGCGCGTTTAGCGCTTTTTTTACATCTTTTTTATCGATAACACAAGAAATGTTACGTTCGGATGCACCTTGGGCGATTACCCTAATATTTACGTTGTTTTTCCCAAGGGTACTAAACATCTTACCACTTAAACCTTGATGATTTTTCATGTTGTCGCCTATCAAGGCTACAATGGCTAAAGAGGTCTCCGGGACTACATGGTTTATGCGACCTCTTTCAATTTGGTAGGAGAAAGCTTCATTAACGACTTTCACTGCCTTGTTTACATCATCAGAGGATACGCCGATACAAATAGAATGTTCGGAAGAGGCTTGTGTGATGAGAACAACACTAATATTGGCAAGGGATAGGACTTCAAAGAATTGTTTTGATATGCCCGGAATACCTACCATACCAGGACCTTCTAAGGATAGTAGGGCTATATTTCCGATGTGACTTATACCACGTACCGTTTTTCCCTTTTCGTTTTTGGATTTCGTAATTAACGTACCATACTCATTTGGACTGAACGTATTTTTTATACGTATGGATATGCCCTTAGCCAAAACTGGTTGTATGGTTGGCGGATAGAGCACTTTTGCCCCAAAATGGGAAAGTTCCATGGCTTCTTCATAAGAGATGTGAGCAATGGGTTTCGCTTGTTTAACCATTTTTGGGTTGGCCGTGTACATGCCGCTTACATCAGTCCAAATTTCTAGTATCTCTGCATTTATGGCAGCGGCATATAGTGCTGCTGTATAATCGGACCCACCTCTCCCCAAGGTGGTTGGTTCACCAGCTTCTGATTTGGATATGAATCCTGGACAAATGATTACGCCATGGTCAGTTTCGTTAAAAAACGCGGTACAATTCGCATTGGTTTTCACTAAGTTAACCGTAGTTCTGCCATTTGCAATTCCCGTGATAATAAGCTCCCGGCTATCTTTATGGGTACTGTCTATTCCTTGACTTATAAAATATTCGTTAATGATATAGGAAGATAATAGTTCTCCGTAGGATACTATTTTATCCGAAAGTTTCTTGGTGATTTCTCCAATAAAAAAGGCGCCATCTAAAAGGGTTTCCAGTACATTGAGCTCTTTTTTTACACTGCTCAGCACCCTACTTTGTTCCGTAATGGGAATCAATTCTTTAATAGCTTCCAAATGTCTGGTTTCAATTTCCTTTAAAACAACTTTATAAGAACTATCCTGTTGCTCAGCAAGAAAACCAGCACGAATAAGATCGTTTGTTACTCCACCAAATGCAGAAACAACAATAAGTATCTTATCTGTATAACCATCTATGATATTTTTTATTTTGGAAATGTTTTCCGGGCTGGCAACTGAGGTGCCTCCAAACTTTAATACTTTCATATTAGATACTTGTTAACTTTTAGAACTCGGTATTGTGGTTGAATTTAAAGAAGGAGAATACTAGTTTTTTACCCCTTAGGGGTGAACCATAGGGTAGGATTTTCATCACCCGTATTTAAGGTGAAGCGTACAAATTTTAAGAAGGATTCAATGCAAGCCATGCTATTTGATAAGGCTCAAAAGTAGTACATTTGAGTTCCTAATCAAATGATTCTACAAATTTTTGCCGAATCGTTATTTTTATCTCATTTAAAACTATAGAATGAAGCTTTTTAGTGCTGAGCAAATCTACGCTGCTGATAAATTCACAATTAAGAAACAAAAAATCACTAGTGATGAACTGATGGAAAGATCAGCCATACAAATTTTTAATTGGATGCATCTTCGCATGCAGGGAGCGCCAGTGAAAATTCATATTTTCTGCGGTATTGGTAACAATGGCGGAGATGGTATTGCCTTGGCAAGGCACCTGCAAGAGCACGGGTATAATATTGCTGTTAATGTGGTAAACTATAGTGAAAAGCGTTCAAAGGATTTTTTAATCAATTTGGATAGGTTAAAAGACCGTAAAATTTGGCCTAATTTTATGGAGTCTGATTGTGAGCTTCCCACTATTGGACCAGATGATATAATTGTAGACGCAATTTTTGGGATTGGATTAAATAGAACACCTGACGATTGGGTAATTAAATTAATATCACATTTACATGCTTCTAAAGCCTTTATTTTATCGGTTGATATACCCTCGGGTTTATATACGGATAGGGCTCCTGAAAATAAGGAAGCAGTAGTAAATGCAAATTATGTATTAAGTTTTCAGACGCCGAAGTTGGTTTTCTTTTTACCTGAATCTGGTGTTTATGTTGCACAGTGGGAAGTATTGGATATTGAGTTAGATTCCGAATTTTTAACCAAGGAAGAAACCGAGTATGTACTCATCGGAAAAAATGAAGTATTACCGATTTATATACCAAGACAAAAATTTTCACATAAGGGTACTTTTGGACACTCTTTACTTGTAGGCGGTAGCTATGGCAAAATTGGTGCTTTAAAATTAGCAAGCGAAGCTGCATTGAGGATAGGCAGTGGTATAGTTACTTCTTATCTCCCGAATTGTGGTTATCAGATTTTGCAAACCTCATTGCCAGAGGTAATGGTGATAACGGAGGGGGAAAAGAATATATCAAAAATAGAGGTTGATATTACACCATCAGTAATAGGAATAGGTATGGGGATGGGTGCCGAATTGGAAACGGTAAAAGCATTCTCCAAATTTTTAAAAGGAAACACCGTACCCTTGGTTATAGATGCCGATGGTTTAAATATAATTGCTTCTAAAAAGGAGTTGCTTTCCTACTTGCCTAAGCAAAGTGTACTTACGCCGCATCCCAAAGAATTAGAAAGGCTTATTGGAAGCTGGAAAGACGATTTTGATAAGCTCAATAAAGTAAAAGCTTTTTCCAAAGAGTTTGATTGTATCGTAGTTATAAAAGGGGCGCATACGATAACCGTTTATAAAGACAAAGGCTTTGTGAATACGACTGGAAACCCTGGGATGGCTACCGCAGGTAGTGGAGATGTTCTTGCGGGGATTATAACCGGGCTAATCGCTCAAGGATACGAGCCTTTACAGGCCGCTATTTTTGGCGTATACCTTCATGGGAAATCTGCCGACTTGCGTATTGAGGTTACGGGATATCAGGCTTTAATAGCCTCCGATATAGTCGAAGGACTAGGAACAGCCTATCTAGACCTCTTTAAAATTCCTGAAACAACGCAAGAGACGGATAGTGAAATATCTGAATAAATTTTTGGATTGGAATGACCATGTTAAAGGGTCACTAACTCCAAGGTAATTTGCTATTATTTTGTTTTTAATCTAGATTTTACCCATTTGAGCGCATTGTCAAATTCTATAAAGAATTTCATAGGTTTTTTGTAGAACAACTTTTCTATTTTAAAGTTGTGCATATCTATTTCTTTTACCGATACTATGGCAAACGCTTTTAGATTTTGCAGTTCTTTTAAGTAGTTATAGATGGTAGGGTCAATAGCATAGGAATTTTTACGAAGGCTTATAAAGCCAAAATTTTTGTTCCTAAAATGTATTTCAGATATCCCGATAATTTGATATGCACGTTCTAGAGTTAGTGTTGCACCTTCATCAAAGATGGAAACCATATAATTCTCGTAAACTTGTACTTTTCCAATTTCTAATTCGTATTCCCTAACGATTACTTTTTTCTTCGTTGATTCCACGCCCATTATGTATGTATTATAGTGTCTAATGCGAATGTAATTGTATACTATTAGCAAAAATAAAATATTAGATTAAAGGCTTAAATATCGTTCGTACTGCGAATAGCTAGGAAACCCTGTATTTTAATTCCTACGTTCCCTACAAATTATCGCATAAAAAAAGCCCTCTAATGAGGGCTCCTTTTTAATTTAAATAGTAAGATTTACTTACTTTGTGTTGGGAGTTTCTTCGGCTTTTTTAATTTTAATAGTCAATTCTTCACTCTTTTTATCCAAATCCATAAAAATGCTATCGCCTTCCTCAAGTTTAGAATTTACAATTTCCTCCGCTAACGCATCTTCAATGTATTTTTGAATAGCTCTTTTCAAAGGTCTTGCACCATACTGTTTGTCAAAGCCTTTTTCAGCAATGTAATCTTTTGCTTCGTCAGTAAGATTAAGGTCATACCCAATATCATTGATTCTTTTAAAGAGCTTGGAGAGCTCAATATCTATGATTTGATGAATATGCTCTCTTTCCAATGCGTTGAATACAATGACATCATCTATCCTATTCAAGAATTCCGGTGCAAATGCCTTTTTTAGTGCATTCTCTATGACACCTTTTTGATAGTCACTCTCCTGTTCTTTCCTAGCACCCGTTCCGAAACCAACTCCTTGTCCAAAATCCTTCAACTGTCTAGCCCCAATATTGGAGGTCATTATGATTATGGTATTCCTAAAATCAATTTTCCGTCCAAGACTATCTGTCAAATAACCGTCATCTAATACTTGTAGCAGCATATTAAAAACATCCGGATGTGCTTTTTCTACCTCATCTAATAGAATTACGGAATAGGGCTTTCTGCGCACCTTTTCGGTAAGTTGGCCACCTTCCTCGTAACCTACGTAACCTGGAGGAGCACCTACCAACCTAGAAATAGCAAATTTCTCCATGTATTCACTCATATCAATACGTATGAGTGCGTCTTCAGAGTCAAAAAGCTCTTTAGCCATTACTTTGGCTAATTGTGTTTTACCAACACCAGTTTGTCCCAAGAAAATAAAGGAACCAATAGGTTTGTTAGGATCTTTTAATCCAGCTCTGTTACGTTGTATGGCTTTGGAAACCTTAGCCACTGCTTCATCCTGTCCAATTACATTGGCTTTAATGAGGTTAGGAAGTTCCGCAAGTTTTTTGCTTTCTGTTTGAGCAATTCGATTTACAGGTATGCCACTCATCATGGAAACGACGTCTGCGACATTGTCCTCGGAAACTGTTTCCTTGTTCAATTTACTATCGTCTTCCCAGCGTTCTTGGGCAATTGCCAATTCCTTTTCAAGACTCTTTTCATCATCTCTTAATTTGGCAGCTTCTTCATATTTCTGCTTTTTAACAACAGAATTCTTCAGTACTCTTACGTCTTCTAATTTCTTTTCGAGCTCCAATATCTGCTTGGGCACGTCCATATTTACGATATGTACTCTTGACCCGGCTTCGTCCAAGGCATCAATAGCCTTGTCTGGAAGAAACCTATCTGTCATATACCTACTCGTCAATTTTACACAGGCCTCAATGGCAGCATCAGTGTAGTTTACATTATGGTGTTCCTCGTACTTCCCTTTAATATTGTGTAAGATTTCTATGGTTTCCTCTACGGTAGTAGGCTCAACGATTACTTTTTGAAAACGTCTTTCTAACGCGCCATCTTTCTCAATGTATTGTCTGTACTCATCTAAGGTAGTAGCTCCTATACATTGAATCTCTCCACGGGCCAATGCTGGTTTAAACATATTGGAAGCATCTAAGCTTCCAGTAGCACCACCGGCGCCCACAATTGTATGAATTTCATCAATAAAAAGAATAACATCGTCATTCTTTTCCAGTTCGTTCATAACGGCCTTCATCCGCTCTTCAAACTGGCCCCTGTACTTGGTTCCAGCTACTAAAGAAGCTAGATCTAGCGTAACAACTCTTTTGTTGTAAAGGATTCTAGATACTTTTTTCTCTATAATACGGAGTGCAAGTCCCTCTGCAATAGCACTTTTGCCTACCCCAGGTTCTCCGATTAGTAACGGATTATTTTTTTTCCTTCTGCTAAGTATTTGTGAAACCCTCTCAATTTCTTTTTCCCTTCCAACAACGGGGTCCAACTTGTTCTCTTCGGCCATTTGGGTTAAATCGCGACCAAAATTATCTAAAACCGGGGTTTTTGATTTTTTTGCGCCTTTTTGACCGGAGGTAGTTCCAAAGGTATTTTCCTTTCCCTCCTGCGGTTCATCGGATTCGTTTGAGTACGATTCGGAGGTAGGGCTATCAACTATATCATCGTCGCTGGTAATCATAAATTTAAACTGCTCCTTTACCCCATCATAATCAACCTGTAGCTTGTGCAACAACTTGGTGGTTGGGTCGTTCTCGTTTCTTAGAATACAAAGTAAAAGGTGTGCGGTATTTATAGAGGAGCTTTGAAATAGTTTTGCCTCTAAAAAAGTGGTTTTAAGTGCACGTTCCGCTTGTCTAGTAAGATGTAGGTTCTTTTTATCTTTTTGAACTCCACTTGCATTGGGGTTAGATGGACTAAGTATCTCCACCTTTCTACGCAAATGATCCAAATCTACTTCTAAGGCATCCAAGATACTAATGGCCTTTCCATTACCATCTCTAAGAAGGCCTAACATTAAATGCTCGGTGCCGATGAAATCATGACCTAGCCTTAGTGCTTCCTCTTTACTGTAGGCAATTACATCCTTTACCCTTGGTGAAAAATTATCATCCATAAAATCTATTATCAACTATAAAATTACTAAATCTTGTTTACTTTGGAGCAAATACTATTCCTATATTCGTTAAAGTTATTCTAAATCGCGAAAAATTTAAGTTTTTTTAAGGAATTGGCTTATTTACAAAGGTATTTTGTTATCATTTAAAAGTGTTGATAACGTTTTAAATAAATACTTTTTGTTATTCTTTGAAGGGCTTGATTTTACGTATATTGCGATGCTTTTTTACTAATTAAATAACAACCAGATTTTAAAATGGCTGACGGAGAAAAATTGATTCCTATTAACATTGAAGATGAAATGAAATCTGCCTACATTGATTATTCAATGTCGGTCATAGTGTCACGAGCCCTGCCAGATGTCAGGGACGGGTTAAAACCCGTACATAGGCGAGTGCTATACGGAATGCACGACCTGGGGGTCAGGAGCGGCAGTGCCCATAAAAAATCTGCGCGTATCGTAGGTGAGGTTTTGGGTAAGTATCATCCTCATGGAGATACTTCTGTTTACGATGCCATGGTGCGTATGGCACAAGAATGGAGTCTTAGATATATGTTGATAGATGGCCAAGGTAACTTTGGATCTGTAGATGGTGATAGTCCAGCGGCAATGCGTTATACGGAAGCACGTATGCGTAAGATTGCCGATGACATGTTGGCCGATATTGATAAGGATACTGTAGATCATCAATTAAATTTTGATGATTCTCTGCAGGAGCCTACAGTATTGCCCGCAAGAATTCCAAATTTACTGGTTAACGGAGCCTCAGGTATTGCTGTTGGTATGGCTACGAATATGCCACCACATAATCTTTCTGAGGTTGTAGACGGAACAATTGCTTACATAGCAAATAATGATATAGAAATCGACGAGCTTATTACCTATATAAAAGCTCCAGATTTCCCAACGGGAGGTATTATATATGGATATGATGGTGTTAAAGAGGCATTTCATACGGGCCGTGGAAGAGTAATGATGCGTGCTAAAGCTACTTTTGAAGAAGTTCAGGGTAGAGAATGCATTATCGTGGATGAAATTCCGTATCAAGTAAACAAGGCCGATATGATTAAAAAAACGGCCGATCTTGTAAACGAGAAAAGAATAGAAGGGATTTCAATGATACGGGATGAATCCGATCGAAATGGAATGCGAATCGTTTATATCCTAAAGCGTGATGCGATACCTAATATCGTTCTTAATACGCTTTACAAATACACTGCGCTTCAAACTTCATTTAGCGTAAACAACATTGCTTTGGTAAAAGGGAGACCTCAACTACTGAATGTTAAGGAAATGATTCATCACTTCGTAGAGCACCGTCATGAAGTGGTTGTAAGGCGTACTAAATTTGAGCTTAAGAAAGCCGAAGATCGTGCTCATATATTGGAAGGCCTTATTATTGCTTCTGATAATATTGACGAGGTAATTGCCATTATAAGAGCTTCCTCCAATGCTGATGAAGCACGTGAGAATCTTATAGAGCGGTTCAAGCTCTCAGAAGTTCAGGCAAAAGCTATAGTGGAAATGCGTTTGCGTCAACTTACGGGACTGGAGCAGGACAAACTAAGGACAGAGTTCGATGAAATCATTAAGACGATAGCGGATTTAAAAGACATCTTGGAGAATAAGGACCGCAGAATGCAAATCATCAAGGACGAGCTTTTAGAAGTTAAGGAAAAATATGGTGATGAACGTCGTTCGGAAATCAATTTTGCAGGTGGCGACCTTAGTATGGAAGATATGATTCCTAATGAGCAAGTTGTTATCACAATTTCTAGTGCTGGTTATATAAAAAGAACACCTTTAAGCGAATATAAAACGCAAAATAGGGGAGGAGTTGGCCAGAAGGCATCCTCTACGCGTAACGAAGATTTCTTGGAACATCTATTTGTAGGTACCAACCATCAATATATGTTGTTCTTTACTCAGAAAGGAAAGTGTTTCTGGATGCGGGTCTTTGAAATTCCTGAAGGGAGTAGAACCTCTAAGGGTAGGGCCATACAGAACCTGATCAATATAGAGCAGGATGATATGGTGAAAGCGTTTATTTGTACTCAGGATCTAAAGGACGAAGAATATGTGAACAGTCATTATGTAATTATGGCTACTAAAAAGGGAACTGTTAAGAAAACTTCTTTGGAGCAGTATTCCAGACCAAGACAGAATGGAATTAACGCTATAACTATTAAAGATGGCGATGAGCTATTAGAAGCAAAGTTGACCACCGGAACTAGCCAGATTTTCCTTGGCTTAAAATCAGGGAAGGCTATTCGTTTTGAGGAAAGTAAGACAAGACCTATGGGCAGGAATGCCTCTGGTGTTCGCGGTATTAGACTTGCAAATGATGCGGATGAAGTTATTGGTATGGTGTCTGTGCATAATTTTGAAGACGAACTATTGGTAGTTTCAGAAAACGGATATGGAAAACGTTCCAGTATAGAGGATTACAGAATTACAAATAGAGGAGGAAAAGGTGTTAAGACCATTAGTGTAACGGAAAAAACGGGAAATCTGGTTGCTATTAAGAACGTAACTGATTCCGATGACTTAATGATTATCAATAAATCAGGAATAGCTATCCGGATGAGTGTTGAAGATCTTCGGGTCATGGGAAGGGCCACACAAGGGGTCAAACTTATTAATATAAAAGGTAACGATTCCATTGCCGCAGTAGCAAAAGTGATGAAGGACGATGATGAAATTGATGAGGATGCTCTTAACGATATCGAGGTAAAGCCTGAGGATGATGGCACGGGAATTGATAAAGAAGATACGGATGAGACCGAATCATAAATTAATAAACACTAATAATTAACACAATAGAGATGAAACGTAAGATTTTAATTGTTGCTGCCTTATCATTCACAATGATGGGAGTAGCTCAGAAAAATGAGATAAAAGCGGCTGAAAAAGCCATAAAAGGTGGAGATTTTGCTGCGGCAAAAACTGCTTTGGAAGCTGCTGAAGGAACAATATCCGGGGCAGATGAAAAACTACAGGCGCAATACTATTTTACAAAAGGTAAAATTTATAACGACCTTGCAAAAAAAGGCGATGATAGTGCTTTTGAGACGGCCGTTGATGCTTTCAAAAAGGTTTTGGAAACGGAATCTGCTTCTGGAAAAGAGAAGTACACTGCTGAAACTAGTCAGTATATAACTAGCCTTACTTCAGATTTGATAAATTCCGCTGTTACGGACAATACCAATAAGAACTATAAGGATGCTGCTAATAAATTGTACATGGGCTATAAAATGAGACCTAGGGATACAATTTACCTCTATTACGCTGCAAGTAGTGCTGTAAATGGTGGTGAGTGGGAACAAGCCTTGAGCTACTACAACGAACTACAGGATTTGGGGTATGACGGAAGTCTCGAGTTGTATAAAGCAACCAACGGTGTTACTGGAGAAGTGGAAGAAATGGAAGAGAAGCAAAGAGACCTTATGGTAAAATCTGGTTCTTATACAGATCCCATTAATGAAAGTATACCATCAAAGAAGGGGGAAATTGTAAAGAATACTGCTTTAATTTATACCCAACTAGGTCAAGACGATAAAGCGCTTGAAGCTTACAAAGCGGCACGTGAAAGTGATCCTACCGACGTAAACCTTATTTTAAACGAAGCCAATCTTTATTTTAAACAAGGAGATAAGACTAAGTTTAAATCCCTTATGGCAGAAGCTATAGCTATTGCTCCGGACAATGCGGATCTTTACTATAATGTAGCCGTAATTAGTACTGAAGAAGGTAATGTTGAAGAGGCTAGGGACAACTATAAAAAGGCACTTGAAATCAATCCTGGATACACAAATGCGTTTTTAAACCTTTCCACCACTTATGTTAACGAAGGGAACAGTTTTATAGATGAGATGAATGGCCTAGGGAACTCTCGTGCAGATATAGCGCGATATGAAGAAATAAAAGAAAAGAAAGATGCTTTGTTTATGCAAGGTGCTGAGGTATTGGAGGAAGCTCTAAAGACGAATCCAGATAACCAAGGGATTTTAACGCAGTTGAAAAACATCTACGGTGCTATGGGAGACAATGATAACTTTATGAGAGTAAAGAAGTTGTTGGGAGAATAATAGTACAGCACATACTTTAAAAAAAAGGCTTCCAATGGAAGCCTTTTTTTATATAATTTTTTTAATGACCCTTAGCTTATGTGTGTAATTTCTTAGATCATTATTGAAGATACCCGTATGATCTAAACGATCTATTCTAACGATACCGTTTACATGGATAATGTAGTTATTTTCCATAATAATACCTACATGATTTATAACACCGTTGGCATTATCAAAAAAGGCTAGGTCGCCAGATTCACTTTCTTCAACAAAACTTAAAGGAACGCCTTGTGAAGACTGTTCTTCTGAGCTTCTTAAAAGTTGATATCCATTTATTTTGTAGACCATTTGGGTGAAACCTGAAGCATCAATTCCAAAGGGGGTTTTTCCTCCCCAAAGTTCTGGAGAGTTCAAATAAAGTAAGGCAATTTTTATAAGATTATCCTTTTCTTGTTTCGAAGTTATTAAATTACCGTCAAATTCCTTTTTGCCTTTCTTTACCCCATGTATGGAAGATCCTAGTAATATGGGAAGAAGCATGGAATTTTCACTTTCTACGTAAGAAATAAGATCAGCTGCAAAACGTTTGGGGCCTTTTGTGACCTCGTCAAATTCCTCCTTTGAGATAAAATCCAGCTGCCTGTTAAGAATCCATCCCTCTCGACTGTCAAAGGCCACTCTAATTTTAGACCAATACTTTCTAGATTCTAAGATTTTAAAATGCTCTCCAAAAAGTAATTGGGTATTCATTTCACTAGCCTCTTCCGGAAAAGTTCTAACGGGGACTATGCTTATGGGACAGATACCGTATTGCATAAGTTTATCCGGTAATTACAATCGTTCTAAAACAAGAGCGGAAGCACCACCACCGCCATTACAAATTGCTGCCGCTCCAAGTTTTGCATTTTTTTGCTCTAGAACATTTAGTAATGTTACTAAGATTCTGGCTCCTGAGCAGCCTAAAGGATGTCCTAAAGAAACAGCACCGCCGTTCACATTTACGTTGTCATCACGTAGACCAAGGAGTTTCATATTGGCTAATCCAACTACGGAAAAAGCTTCGTTGAATTCAAAGATGTCTATTTGATCTAATGTTTTTTCTGCTTTATCTAGCGCTTTTGGCAATGCTTTTGCTGGCGCTGTAGTAAACCATTCAGGCTCCTGAGCCGCATCTGCATAGCCGATGATTTTTGCCAAAGGTTTTATGTTGAGCTCTTGAGCTTTTTCTAAACTCATAAGAACTAGGGCAGCTGCACCATCGTTAATAGTAGATGCGTTCGCGGCTGTTACCGTCCCCTCCTTTGTAAATGCAGGTCTTAATTTTGGAATTTTTTCCAGTACAACATTTTTATATTCTTCGTCCTCGGATATTAAAATAGGTTCGCCCCTTCTTTGAGGAACTGAAACAGGAACTATTTCATTTTTAAATTTTCCATTTTCCCAAGCTTGGGCAGACCTTTTGTAGGATTGTACCGCATAATTATCCTGATCCTCTCTTGAAAATTCATATTTTTTGGCACAGGCATCAGCGCAAACACCCATAGCATTTTCGTCATATACATCTACCAAGCCATCTTTTTGCATCCCGTCTATCATACTGCTCGGGCCAAACTTAGTTCCGGTACGCATGTGAACGTAGTGTGGAATTAAGCTCATATTTTCCATACCACCTGCCACTACGATAGCAGCATCTCCAAGAGCAATTGCTTGTGCTGCTTGCATTACAGTTTTCATACCAGAGGCACATACCTTATTTACTGTTGTACAAGGAACAGTATCCGGTATACCTGCAAATATAGCGGCCTGTCTGGCAGGCGCTTGTCCCGTTCCTGCTGATACAACATTACCCATAAGAACTTCATCTACAAGTGATGGGTCTAAGGATATTTTTTCAAGAGCACCGGTGATTGCCGCCGCTCCCAGTCTTGGGGCGGGAACTGTGGATAAACCTCCCATGAAACTACCAATTGGTGTGCGCACCGCAGAAACAATAACTACCTCTTTCATTTTTTATACACTTAAGTGAGGCGAAATTACTAAATTCTTCTTCAACCTTATGGTAATACCATCAATTCCTGATTATAAGGTTATTATTTTCTATTTTTGAGCAATACAATTGAAACATACCCCTCTTGGAAAATCTTTATAAAAAACAGTCTCTTATATACAAGTTCTTCCTGTATGTGATTTCTGTAGGCTTTATAGTTTTTTTCTTTCCCAAAGGCGGTAAGTTTAAATACGAGTACCAAAAAGGTAAACCCTGGCAATTTGAAAACTTATACGCGCCTTTTGACTTTTCCATTCATAAAACAGCAGATGAGTTATTAAAAGAAAAACAGCAAATTAGAGATTACCAAACCCTCTATTTTAGATATGACGAACAGGTATCCAAGAACGTTTACGAAAGCTTTGATGCCAAATTTGATTCGCAATGGAAGGAGAGCAAACTTAGGAACGCTCAAAAAAATACCCTAAAGAATACTGCTGAAGCTATTCTGGATACGATTTATAAAAATGGAATCCTCGATGCTACAGCTACTTCAATAAAGGGCAATTCTGTTTTTCTAGTCCTAAACAATGAGGCAAGGCAGGTACCCATAACCGATTTTTACAAGATTAGCGAGGTTGATAAATTAATAGAATCTATCCTTTCGGAACGCAGACTGTTGACATTTAATGACGATTTTAAGGCACTGTTTTTCGAATTGGTGGCTCCAAACGTTACGTTAGCAAAGGAACTTACTCAAAAAACGCTAGATGATGCACTTTCTAAAATATCCTACACCAGGGGAACGGTAGATGAAGGAAAGTTGATTATTGCAAAAGGCGAAGTAGTAGAGCTTGATAATCTAAAACTATTAGACTCTTTAAAATCTGAATATGAGTCTGAACTTTGGACAGATACAAATTACTACTTTATTTTGGTGGGGTATACAGTGCTTGTGGCACTGGTGCTTTTAATGTTATTTTTGTTTCTTAAGAAGTATAGAAGGGACGTATACGATAACAACACTAAAGTCACCTTTATATTTTTTAATGTTCTTCTGCTAGTCTTTGTAACCACCTTAGTGATTAAATACAATGAGGCCTTAGTTTTCGTTGTTCCACTTTGTATCCTCCCGTTGGTTCTTAAAACCTTTTT
>RCNB010000727.1_pt1 | contig 21370 bp, 17 predicted proteins | sample 2041321 | NCBI WGS metagenome assembly RCNB01 (sample SAMN09708232, study PRJNA481090) | Marine sediment metagenome, whole genome shotgun sequencing project. | reverse complement strand
ACATGCTCTAAACTCAAATTCTTTATCTCAATTCCACCTCTCACATACTCTGCAGCCGTTTTACCTGCTCTCCTGCCAAAAGTCAAGATATCCTGGAGAGAATTTCCCATCAAACGATTATCTCCATGGATTCCACCTGAAACCTCACCAGCACTGAAAAAACCTTTTAGAGAGGTTTCGGTTTGTGCATTCATATAAATTCCCCCGCTCTGATAGTGGAGCGTAGGATAAACCAGCATGGGCTCTTTGCTGATATCAATATCATAGCGTCTAAACTGGATAAATTTAGCAGGAAGTTCTCTCTCAACTGTGCCAGGTCCGTGGAGAATATCAATCATGGGAGAATCGAGCCATACTCCCAATCTCCCAGTAGGTGTAATCACCCCGTTATTCCTTTCCGTACACTCCCTGATTAGAAGAGCAGATTCTATATCCCGTGGTTCTAGAGGAAAGCAGAACTGCTCACCATTTTTATTTAGAACATGTGCTCCCAAACCACGAGTCTTCTCGGTGATGAGTAATCCTACATTCTGCTCAGGATAAGCAGCACCCGTGGGATGGTACTGGGTGGAATGCATGAAGGTAGTTTTCACCCCCGCTCTATAAGCCATCACTACGCCATCCATGGTTGCTCCATAGTGATTGGTAGTAGCAAAACCCTGGACATGAAGCCTCCCAAATCCACCTGTTGCCATAACCACAGCCTTTGCTTTAACCAAAAAGTACTCTTCTGTATCGAGACCGTAAAGAATGGCACCGGCACACTTTCCCTCTTCATCCAGGATAAGCTCTATCGCTGGAGAGAACTCCAGGACAGTGATATCATCAGAACGATTACGTGCCTCATCCCGGATGATACGCATAATCTCTGCCCCTGTCATATCCCCTGCCGAGTGCATTCGCTTCCTTGAACTTCCTCCGAAATGGCGTACCGACAACCGTCCTTCCCCATCTTTATCAAACATCATTCCCAGATTTTCAAGCCAGGCTATGCTCTGTGGAGCATCATGAACCAGGGCATTTACCAAATCTGTTTGGTTAGTAAAGTGCCCACCACCAATGGTATCGAGGTAATGGTAAAAAGGGGAATCCCCTTCCTGGGTTGATCCCTGGATTCCTCCCTCAGCCATCATGGTATTGGCATCACCATGTCTTAACTTGGTAGCAATGATGACTTTCATTCCCTGTTCCTGGGCCATCAAAGCAGTCGCAGTTCCAGCACCTCCCCCACCAATGACCAGAATATCTGTCTCATAATCAACCTTCTTCAAATCCACCTTCCTGGGATCAATCCGTCCCCTGGATTCCAAAAGGTCTACAACTTCTTCTGGAAAGACATCTCCTTTATTGTGCCCTACTCTTACCGCCCGTCTTCCCTCTTCCATATAATCGGGATGAAACTTCTTGAGCACTTGTTCCCTCTCTGCCAAAGGAAGGTCAGGAAAGCTTTCATCCCTTCTTGACATCTCAATTCTCTGCGGCCTGGTTGCCTCTACTTTTTTAATAAGTTCTCTCATCTCTGGAGTATAAGACATCTATATTTCCTCCCACACTTAAATCATTAATTATTCAAAGACAAGTAGTATCTTTGGGCATCCACTCACCCGGAACAGAGGTTTCGGGTTCCCTTTCTCGTTCCACATACAATTTCTCGAGTTCACTCTGACTCATCTGAGTTAACTTTTTCAACATCTCATCATATTTGCCAGATTCTATCTCCTTAACCCTCTTTTCCAAATGCTTAGACCCTGGGGCAATTTTGCTACCATAAATTCTACGAGCAAGCTGTGCAAAATGATACTGGGGAAGCTCCCCCACGCACCTGCTCGCGCAAAGCCCACACTGAATACAGTCAAAGGATATCTGGGCTGCCTTTGCAATATTTCCCTGTTTTATAGCAGAGACATAATCAAGAACCTTTATATCCATAGGACAGGCTTTGGTACAGGCATTACAGGCAACACAGCGAAACACCTCCGGATACAGTTTAAATATTTCTTCAGGTTTTCCCTCCAGCTCCTCTAATTGATAGGGTGCTCTGTTTGCTGGATAAAAAGGGATTTGCGTAAGGTACATATCTGGTTCAACTACTGTTTGACAGGCTAGTCCCACCTGAAGCTTATAATCTCCTGGCATGCGATAAACAGTACTACAAGCACCGCAAATACCTCCCCGGCAACCACACCCCCGAATGAACTGGAACCCGGCATACTCCATCGCCTTAAGAATGGTTAGCGTCTCGGGCACTTCATACTTTTTCCCCATAATATAGATGGGTATGGTCTTCGCACCTTCAGGCAGTATGGCTCGATCTCCTGTTGCCATTGTTTTTTTAGATTTCTTTTCAGATTTTTCAGTAGACATACTAATCACATCCTCCAAAAATATAATTAGTTAGGTTACGCGTCTCGTGTTACGGGTCTTCAACTTTTCGTCATCTCTTTCAACTCGCAACCCGTAACTCGCAACTTTATGTTTAGATTCTTTTTCCTAAATTCCCCAACTCCCAAATTGTATTTAGATCAACTTATGTTCCCTTAGTAGTTGAAAGGGAGATATCACGTGCTTTTTAAACCATTTGTTTATGCCCGAGAGTTTAAAGGCAAGTCCCATAAGTTCACTAAAATAAAAAATAGGCAGGAGTTCATCCTTGCTCCCTTTCTGCCTGGTATCAACATTTGCCTGACAGAGAGGACAAGCTGTAACGATACAATTCGCACCTGCCTTATTAGCTGCTACTTTGAGATCTTCAACCAGTTTACATACTATGTCCGTTCGTGTTAAGGCCAGGCTTCCTCCACAGCAATCAATTTTACCTGACCAGTCTAAAGGTTCAGCCCCTATGGCTTCCATTATCTCATCCATCAAAACTGGATTTTCATGTTCCCCAAATTCTGTTACTTTAGGAGGACGCACCAGCAAACAACCATAGTAGGATACAACCTTTAAACCCTTGAGGGGATTTACCACCTTTTCTTTAATAATTCCAAGTCCCACGTCATGATAAATGATATCGAGAATATGCCTCGTTTTAAGCCTGCCTTCATAAGGCATATCCATAATACGTACAATTTCCTGGCGCAGCTTTTCATCATGGCTCAAATCATAGTTAACTTTCTTAAGCCTCAGAAAACAGGCAGGACAACTCACTGCTATATCCATTCCTTCTCTTTCTGCAATAGCAAGATTTCTTCCAGGAAGAGCCAAAGAAAGTTTCAGGTTGGTACAATGGCCGGAAGAGGCACCACAACAGTTCCAATCAGGAAGCTCTTTCAGCTCAACATCCAGCTCCCTGCATACCGCATGAACGGACATATCATACTCTTTAGCAGTTGAATCCAAGGAACAACCTGGATAGTAAGAAAATTTCAATTTTTAAATCCTTCAATTCTATGGTTTATTTCGTGCTTCGAATTTATAATTTTGTATTTAGGATATATCCCGCACCCTGTACCCTGACCCCTATAGCCTATTTCGCCTTACTTCTCTCAAAAATTCCCTTAATTTCCTTTATCCCTTTAATTTTATGAGGCATAATCTTCAGCTTTCCCTTGAGAAACATCCTCATGCCCAGAATCATATCTTTTAAAAATTCTTTTGTTTTCATCTTCAACAATACCAGGAGGGAAATCTCGTGTTGCCTTCCCCGTAACTTCACCAGTGATAAGAAGGTTTTATGCATCGAGACAATTTCTTTCTCTTTGACCTCCACTCCTTCTTGTAAAGCCATCTCCCGTAAGGTATCCATTACATTCACCAGCTCAATATCATTGGGACATCTTGTTGCACATGTCTCACAAGCGGCACAAAGCCAGATGGTAGCACAGGAAAGTACCCGTTCCTTAACTCCCAACTGAACCATTCTCATAATCTGATGGGGATAGTAGTCCATTGCATAAGCAACAGGACATCCTGCCGTGCAGGTATAGCACTGATAGCAACGATCCAGGTCTGAATGGCTCAATTCCTTTACTTTTTGAGCAAAAACCTGATCACAAATTTCAGAACCACTATCGTTTATATATTCCATTTTAAGATTCCTGGGGAACTTTCCTTCTAGCAAATGTTTTATAGCTATACGATGGTTGTTGCGATTAAAATGATTCTAGATACTGGATTAAACAATTGCGGAATGCGGAATTAAAATCCGAAATCCAAAATCAAGAGGCTCTATGTACCTTCCATCCAGAATCAAGTATCCAGTAGAATGTTTCTTAAATGATATTACATTTTATTCTGTCATTGCGAGAAACGCAGTGACGAAGCAATCTCATCAAAGAGGATCGGAACAAACTCTGCAATCTCACTCCATTCCAACCATTTGAGATTGCTTCGCTATCGCTCGCAATGACAGATTATTATAACATTACTTAAAAACGTTCTACTATTATCTGGTTCCTTGAACTCTAATCTTCCACATCTTCCAGCTCATCTTCCCTGAAAGAAGAGAGGGGTAACTCTTCATCCAAACTTCTACCCGGGATATAATTCATATCTTTTTGGACTTCAGCAGCAGCAAGTTGAAATACATCAGCCACAGGAATACTGTTTGGACAGGCCTCCGAGCACAAACCACATCCGATACAGCAGGTAGCCATATGAGCCATGCGGGTTAAATGAAAAAAGAGGGTGTTGCTGGGCATCCTCACCGCCCCTTTGGTCTGTGCCCATCCTAAGTAACGGTCAGCTTCCATTTCAAAGGTAGGTGAATCGAAGAAACACTCCTTACAGTAACATGCTGGACAAACAGTACGACAGTTATAACACCTGATGCAAGGTGAAAAAACAGACATCAGCTTCTCGATGCCCTGAAATCGTGAAGCATTTTCTTTAAAGTACTCCTCCCTCTTCTTAGCCTGCTTCGACAAAACCTCTTCAACCGCCTTTTCCCGCTTCCCCACATCAGGATCTTCTTTCAATTCAACTCCCTTTAAGCTCTCTTCACCCTTCTCCGTATCAATAGAAACACCTACTTCTTTTTCGATATTATGGCTTATAAGTTCTATGACAACATCTGCGTTTTGGGCAAGGGGATATGCACAGATTTTGCACGATTGTCTTAAGTCAGCGTCTTCCTCTCCCTTCTTGAATCGATTGAGGATAGTCTCCGTAGGCAATTCTCCTTTCTCAACTTTCCCCGAATAATCATTTAGTGAATACGTCCCCAAACAGTCCACACCGAAAACAACCATGTTTTCCAGGGAAGCCTGCCTCAGCTTAAGCAGTTCCAGGAGGGCTCGAGTCTCACAGTTCCTGAGCACCACTCCAATCTTTTTATTGCTGGGTGTAACCTTAGTCATCTCAGAGATAATCCGTGCAGCGTTGACCGGCATTATGGGGGCAAGTACCTGGAGAGATTCCAGCTTTTCAATATCTGTAACCAATGTGGGCACCACATTTACCTTGCTCGGAAGTTCAAGTGGAACCAACAAGGCATCAAGATTTCCCTTTTTAAGCAGTTCAGCAAAAAAATCCTTCAATGTCTTGCTAAGGTCACCCTCTTTAACCTCCAGAATTACTTTCCTTGCCATTTCATCTTTCTCCATCAAATCCACCAGATCTTGTTGATGGGATTGGGACCCATTTTTTTCACTTCTTCGGTTATCTCCCTGGCTGAATCAGCAAATTTTCTTCCTTCACTGGCACTAATCCACTTTAAGAAAACTCTATTCTCCTCTAACCCCAGGCTTCTAAAGATTGATTTCAATATGGCAATTCTCCTTCTGGCTTTATAATTGCCACTAACATAGTGGCACTCACCGAGGTGTCACCCTCCTACAAATACACCATCCGCTCCCTTTAGTAAGGCATTAATGATATAGACCGGATCCACGGTGCCGGTACACATTACTTTAATAGGCCTTATGTTAGCCGGGTACTGCATACGGGTGGTTCCCGCAAGATCAGCAGCAGTAGCGGTACACCAGCTGCAAAAAAAACCAAGCACTTTAGGTTCAAAATCAGACATTGCACAACTCCCTCACCACAGAGCACACAGAGTTTTTAAAACATAAATTCTCTCTGTGAGATCTCTGTGGTTAGATTTGACTTATCCTACCGACAACAAGCTATCCACCATGGAAAACATCTGGTCATCTCTGCAGCCCTTCAGTTTCGCAGCACTATTTGGGCATACCATTGCACAAGCTCCACACCCCTGACACAGGGCTTCTCGCACAACAATCTTTCTATTTTCTTCGTCTTTCACCCTTGCCTGATAAGGACAGGCAGCTATACATAATTCGCACAAAGAACATCTTCTTTCATTGACGTAAGACACAAAACGGCTTGCTTCAATTGACGACTTGGAAAGAAGGGTCCAGGCCCTCTGAGCTGCTGCCTGCGCCTGGGCAATGGTTTCTTCAATAAACATGGGAGAGTGTGCTAACCCACACAAAAAGATTCCCTCTACCAAAAAATCAACAGGACGAAACTTTACTTCCGCCTCTTTAAAAAAGCCATCCTCATCCAATTCCAGGTTTAATACTTCCGCTAATGATTTATTATCATTAGGATCAATACCGGAGCTTAAAACAAGAAGGTCAGGACTAAACCGAAGTGTTTTTTTAAGATCGGGATTATTCACGTCTATCTTAATTGCTCCATCTTCAAGCGTAACTCGGGGTTTATCTTCTAAAGAATAGCGAATAAATATTACTCCCTTTTCCCGACATTTGGTGTAGTACGCCTCTTTAAATCCATAGGTCATAACGTCTCGGTAGAGGATGGTTATCTCTGTCTGAGGATTTCTTTCCTTAAGTCTTAAGGCATTGGCTACTGCCTGGGAACAACACACCCGGCTGCAGTAAAGACGCTTATCATCTCTTGACTCCACGCACTGAATCATTAAAACAGAACCGGGCAACTCTTGTCTTTCAACAATCTTTTTCTCCAATTCCTTTTGGGTAATAATCCGATCACTCTCCTCATAATGGTATTCCTGTGGTTTTCTCTCTCTGCCACCAGTTGCAACGATGAGCGCTCCATGAGCAATTGTTTCTTTCTCTCCACTCTTACTTACAATAGTAGCAGTAAAATCACCCATCTGTCCACTTATGTCTATAACCGTGCTTTCTAAATGTATATGGATTAAACCATTCTTCTTAATCTCTTCTAATAACTGCTTGAGCAAAACCTGGGGCTCATCTCCCTCAAGATTGTATCTCTTTTCTTTAAGGTTTCCTCCCAATTCATTCGACTGTTCAATAAGGCAGACCTCAACACCCAACCGGCTCAAGGAAAGGGAGGAGACCAATCCTGCCAGTCCACCTCCAATGATTAGTACCTTTTGATGTTTAATAGGAACTCTCGTGGATGACAGCGGTTCTTGCCTTCTAAGCTTCTCAACTGTCGCTCTCACCAACCCCAAAGCTTTTTTCTGTGCTTCCTCTTTCTCTTCCTTATGAACCCAGGCAACCTGCTCTCTTAAATTTACAATCTCCATCAGTGAAGGGTTGAGACCCGCTTCCCTCACAACCTGCTGATATTTGCGCTCATAGCCGTAAGGAACACAACTGGCGAAGATCACCCGATTGGTTTTGAGTTCTCTCAACTGCTCCTTTATCTCTGACAGGGTGTCAGCTTGACAGAGATAGGGGACTTCTTCCACCACCCTTACCTCTGGAAGTAATTTTAAGGATTGAGCCAGGGATTTAATATCAATAATACTAGAAATCTCTCCTCCACACTTACAAATAAAGATTGCTATGTTCGGTTCCTCATCTACCAGATTTACTATTTCATCACGTGTAACGTCAACCTGAGCCTCATCTTTCTTATCCGAAGTAGATGCCAGAAGAGCCGTAACCCCTGACGCTGCTGCAGTCGCCTGGCAAATGGTGTCGGGTATATCCTTGGGTCCTGAGAAAGGACCACATACATAAATTCCTTTTCTACTTGTTTCAACTGGTGAGAAACGGTGGGTTTGGCAGAACCCCCATTCATTTTCTCTCAAATCAAGTAGCCGAAGTATGTGTTCATGACCTTTAGGTGGCCTCTGGCCGATAGACAAAACAGTCATATCGTATTCTTCCCGCTGTAAATTTCCCTCCCTATCCAAAAAGGTGAGTGAAAGATTGTCCGTTTCAGGATTCTGCTTAATGGTGGGAACTCTACAACAGATAAAGTTGATCCCAAGATCATCCCTTGCTTTTAAAAAGTAACGGTGGTACCCCTTGCCAAATGCTCTCAAATCCATATAGAAGATAGTAATTTCAAGATCAGGATCCATCTCTTTGAGAATCATTGCCTCCTTCATGGCATACATACAACAGGCAGAACTGCAGTAGCTGCTCTCATGCGTCCGAGATCCGATACACTGCAGGAAGGCAACCCTCTTTACAGGTTTTCTATCAGAGGGACGTACAAGTTTACCTTCATAGGGGCCAATATCACTAAAAATCCTTTCCAGCTCTATACTGGTAACCACATTGGGATAGCGACCATAACCGTACTCACTCCACTCACTGGGATCAAATTCATCAAAGCCGGCAGCCAGGATGATTGCCCCCACCTTAAGTTGTTTTGTTTCATCCTGCCTGGAAAGATCAATTGCCTGAGTTGGGCATTTCTCCACACAATTTTCACAACGGTTACAGTGCTCTTGATCAATGGTATAAATATTAGGAATCGCCTGAGGATACTTTATATAGGCTGCTTTCCGAAAGCCCAGAAGATTAAATTCATCTCGCACCTCAACGGGACATACATCACTGCAAATACCACAACCGATACACCGATCCTCTTTGATAAAGCGAGACCTGATCTTCACATCCACACTAAAGTTGCAAGCCTCCCCCTCAACCTTTTCTACGTCCGCCTGAGAAATCAGGGTAATGTAAGGATGGTAGAGGTCTTTTCTTAAACAGTATTGAGACGAGCTATCCCGGCCATAAGTAGGAAGCATCTGGCACATACAGCAGCGGTTAGTGGGAAACTGACGTTCCAGTTGAGAAATCTCACCACCGATATTAGGACTTCGATCAAGAAGGTAGACCTGAATGCCAACCTCAGCAAGTTCAAGTGCAGCCTTCATTCCTCCAACTCCCGCGCCAATTACCAGTGTTGATTTAGTGTCCATTTACCTTTAATTACCTCTGTTTAAGAAGCTACGGAATAGTCCTTAGTGAGCTGATCAATCATGTTCATAAGTTGCTGCCGATCGAAGTTCTTAAGCTGGATTGCACCTGAAGGACAGGTTGCTGCACAGGCACCACAGGCCTCGCATACCGCCTCATTGACCACAGCTACTCTCTTTTTAGGATCTACTTCCACTGCCTGGTAGGCACAGATTGATTCGCAATATCCACATCCACTACACACCTCCTGATCGACACAAGCGATCTGAGGTTCATGCAACAGTTCCTTTCTGGAAAAAAGCGATAGAATCTTGCTTGCCGCACCACTTGCCTGGGAAATCGTATCAGGGATATCCTTGGGGGCCTGAACAGTACCGCAAAGATATATCCCGGCAGTTAAGGTCTCAACCGGTCCCAGTTTGGGATGCGCCTCGGTAACAAAACAGTTATTATCAGTGATAACATTGAGTTTTTTTCCCAGCTCCCGGTTTCCAGCATTTCCAACAACCGCCATTGATAAAACCACCATATCAGCACTGATCTCAATTCTCCTATTAATCAAGGTATCAACTCCCCACACCGTAATCTTATCACCATCGCGGAAAATCCTGGAGACACGACCTCTTAAGTACAACAAACCTTCTTCTTCCACCCCTTCTTTAATGAACTCCTCATAACCCTTACCAGTCGCCCGTATATCAATATAAAAAATATACGCCTGACCATCAGGAACTGCCTTTTTATAAAGAATGGCCTGTTTTGCCGTATACATACAGCAGATTCTGGAACAATAGGGCTTATGATGTTCCGGGTCGCGAGAACCCACGCACTGAATAAAAACTACCTCTTTGGGAACCCCACCATCAGAGGGTCTTTTTACCTTACCTTTGGTAGGCCCATTGGGAGAAAGTAAACGCTCAAATTGTAGTCCATCTAACACATCTGGATCTTCTTCATACTCCTCAATCACCTTTTTAGGATAGAGATCATAGCCTGTTGCCACCACAATCGCCCCTATCTCAATTTCATCTATAACATCTTTCCTGGAGTAATCAATTGCATCATGTGGACAAACGTCCTCACATATCTGACACTCCCCTCCCTGAAAATTGAGGCAGGTATTTCTGTCAATAACAAACTGACCAGGAACAGCATCAGGATTAGACTTGTAAATTGCTTTCCTGGTAATTAGTGAACAATCAAACTCAGAAGGTGTTTCCTGTGGGCATTTTTCCTGACAGAGTCCACAGGAATCACAAAGTCCAGGATCAACGGAAGTTGCTTTCCTTCGCACCTTAACCTTGAAACTCCCTACATATCCTTCTACTTCTTCCACCTCACTGTAGGTCAAGACTTCAATTAAAGGATGCTTAATAACTTCCCTCATTATAGGGCTAATATTACATGAGGCACTATCCAGGGTGAGCACCAACCCTGACAGTTGAGCGACATGCCCTCCCAGCGAGGGTTCTTTCTCCACCAGGTAAACCTGATAACCAGAGTTGGCAACATCTAAAGCAGCTTGCATACCGGCAATTCCCCCTCCAACTATTAACACCTTTTTTGTCAAAGGAATTACCATAGGAGTAAGGGGTTCATTTTTTCTAAGCCGCTCAATAGTTGCCTGAATAATACGCACTGCCTTTTTAGTCGCCTCCTCTGGATTGTCTGCGTGAGGCCAGCTGCACCACTCTCTGATATTGGCGATCTCGCAATGATAGGGATTGATACCCTCAGAGGCAGCAACACCTCGAAAGGTATTTTCATGAAGTGAAGGAGAACAGTTGCAATTTACCACTGCATCAAGCTTTTTCTCCTGAATTGCCTTTCTAATCTGATCCTGGCCGGGGTCAGAACACATATAAATGTAGTTCTCCACATGAACTACCCCCGGATATTTCTTAATCTCCTCGACTACCTTCTCAACATTCACCGAGCCGGCAATATTTAAACCGCAATGACAAACAAAAACCCCAATTCTCTTACTTTTCATAAAACTATGCAACCACGAAGTTCACGAAGAATCACTAATTAAAACAATAAAATTCCTTATATTCTAAATCCTGTTCCCTGAACCCTGTCCCCTTACTTATCAACACGTCACATATTCACAATATTGCCTACCGGCAGTGAGTATTCCACTTCATCTTGCGAAAATAGCGATAGCACCTTACCTGCACTACCACAGGACTGGGCAACACATTCTGGAATATCTTTCGGCGACTGACAGCACCCAGCTAAAAAGATGCCTGGTACCTCACTCTCAAACGGTTTCAACCGGGGGTGGGCAACTTTCATAAAACCGAATTCATCTGTCTCAATCCCCAGAATCTTAGCCAGCTCTTTCGCATCCGGACGGGGAATCATCGCCATGGCTAATACCACCATATCAGCAGCAATCTCAACCTGCTTGCCTGTCAGGGTATCACTTCCCCACACCATGATCTTTTCCCCATCTCTGAATACTTTAGATACCCTGCCTCTGATATAGATGATTCCATCTTCTTCAGTGCCCCGCTGATAGAATTCTTCATACATTTTCCCATCCGTCCTTACATCTATATAAAAGATATACATTGTCCCATCGTGAACTGCATGTCTATAAAGCATCCCCATCTTACAGCTATACATACAGCATACCCGTGAACAGTAAGGAAGGTGATGTTCAGGGTCCCGCGACCCCACACACTCAATGAAAACTACATCTTTAGGGGTTTTCCCATCTGATGGTCTTATCACTACTCCATCCGTAGGGCCAGACGGGCATAGAAAACGCTCAAACTGGAGGGGATCTAATATATCTGGATCATTCTCATACTCCTCAATCAGATCCTTTGACAAAAGCTCATAACCGCTGGCAACGACAATTGCTCCAACATGTATGGTTTCATATCTGTCAACCAGGCTATGATCGATTGCTTTGGCCTCACAGGCAGTAACACAGGACATGCATTCACAACAACCTGCACAACTCAAGCACCTCTTGGCCTCGGAAATGGCTTCCTCCTGACTGAAGCCTTTATCTACTTCAGTAAAGTTTCCCTCTCTCCCAGCTACATCCAGTGTGGGCATCTTCACCCTGGGTTTCTTTTCCACTCCTTTAGTAGTAACAGTAAGCTCTTTTGGTTTTATCCATTCATCCTCACGATCTTTCCTCAGTTCCTCCCCGCTCAGATAACGGTCAATAGAAATGGCTGCCTTCCTCCCTGCCGCCAGTGCCTCCACAGCACTTGCCGGTCCTGTTACTGCATCCCCTCCCGCAAAGACTCCTGCAATCCCAGTCTCCAGGGTTGTGTGATCAACATTAAGAGTTCCATTGCGGGCACGCTTCAGTCCTGCTTTTTCCCCAAGAAATTCAGCATTGGGTGACTGCCCGATAGCAGGAATAACCATATCTACTTCCATCATAAATTCAGAACCCTCAACAGGGATAGGTCTTCTTCTACCACTGGCATCCGGTTCACCCAGTTTCATTCGGATACATTCCATACGAGTGACTTTGCCACCCTCCCCTATTAGTCTTACTGGATTAGATAACAGATGGAGCTTTATCCCCTCATTTTCTGCCTCTTCTATCTCCGTCTCGTTTGCAGGCATCTCCCTGCGTGAACGTCGATAGATAATATTTACTTCCTCTGCCCCTGCTCTCAGCAGGGTTCGGGCCGCATCAATAGCTGCATTGCCACCTCCCACTACAGCTACCTTTTTCCCTACGGTGACCTCTTCTCCCAGGTTGATCGCCCTAAGAAAATCGATTCCATGGACGACTCCTTTGAGCTCCTCTCCATCTATCTTGAGCCTGGTACTTATGTGAGTTCCTATGGCTACGAAGATTGCATCATACTCTTTTTTCAATTGATCAAAGGGAATATCTTTGCCTACAGTTGTATCGAAACGGAATTCTACACCCAGCTTACTGACTATATCAGTCTCTTTTTCCAGAATAGCCCGTGGCAATCGGTATTCGGGAATACCTGACAGCAATGTACCCCCTGCCTTAGGGAATGCATCGAAGACGGTAACAGCATATCCTTTTCTTCTTAAATCATAGGCAGCCAACAGCCCTGCCGGGCCAGCACCAATAACAGCAACCTTTTTACCCTTCTCCTCATCAACTGTAATTTCAACCTCCCCATCTTCTTCCCCCAGGTCCGCTGCTGCACGCTTTAGAGAACAGATTGAAACAGGCTGATCCACCTCTTTTCTCTTACACTCAGTTTCACAGGGATGAATACAGATCCTTCCAATGGTGCCTGGGAATGGGAGTGTCTCTCGAATTAAGGCAAGGGCTTCTGTGAATCTGCCTTCAGAAATAAGCTGGACATACCCCTGAGCGTTGAGATGAATGGGACAGGCATCACGGCAGGGTGGAACGCCCTGTTTGTCAATCACAAACTTATTGGGTACTGCTTGTGCAAAGGGTTTATAGATTGCCTTTCGCGGAGCTGTCCCTCTCTGAAAGTCGCTGTACATATCCACCGGGCATACATTAGTACACTCACCACACCCTGTACATTTGTTCCAATCAATGTAAGTGCCCTTCCGTTTAACCAGAATCTCAAAATCACCAACCTGACCTTTTACCTCTTTCACCTCGCTATACCCCAGTATATGGATATTGGGGTGCTGACCACACTGCACCATCTTGGGAGTGAGGATGCACTGGGGACAATCCAGGGTAGGGAATACCTCGGATAATTCAACCATGTGACCACCGATACTGGGTGTTCTCTCCACAAGAAAGACCTCGTATCCACCATTGGCAATATCAAGAGCTGCATGGATACCAGATACTCCACCTCCGATCACCAGGGCCTGCTTTACCATCGGGATGGTAGATACTGGTTTAAGCTCTTTCTTCCTTGATTTCTCAACCGCTGCCCCTATCCTGCAAATAGCATCTTCTGTAAAGTCACTTATTCCTTTCCCATTCCTACTCTCAGGTTTAATGCTCACTGCCTCGGAAGCTCTCTTATCCAATCCCGCTTCTTCAACCATCTCTTCCACTGCCTGCCGATGAACGTGGGGCAAACAACTGGCAACCACCACACCATCCAGTCCTTCTTTTCTAATCGATTCAGCTATCACCCCCTGATTTGAGCTGCCAAAAAGGTCTTTATAGCTTCCTGCAAACTTAACCCCCTCCATTTTCCGAGAGACCCTAAGGATTTCTTCCAAATAGAGGGAAGAAGCAATCTCAAATTCACAGTAGCAGATGAAAATGCCAATATTTTCCATACAAATCCTTACGCAATTAATCCCTTTTCCTTAAGCAGAGGAAGGGGATCAACATAATTTAAATCAAATCGACCTGCTCCAGCATCTAACCCTAGTGCAAGGGCAAGAAGCTGGGTAAAATAGAAGACTGGAATGTTGGTGAAATCAGCATATTTTTTTATTATTTCTCTTTGCCGGTGGTCCATATTATAGTCACACAAAGGACAGCTCAGTACCATCGCATCTGCCCCTCTCTTCAAAGCCGAATTAAGTATTCCGTATCCTCTGTCTACCACTATCTCAACTGCATTTACGGTATGATAACTGCCACAGCACTCTGTCTTCATCGGATCTCTTATTACTTCCGCACCCAAAGCTGTAAGCAGGTCTTCCAGGATGGTAGGATTTTCCATATTATCGATACCTATCTCTTGAGGACGGGTCAACATGCATCCATAGTAAGGGTCAAGCTTTAACCCTTTTAGGGGAACTTTCACCTTCTCCTTAAGCTTTTCAAAACCAACCGTGTCCCGTAAAACCTCCAGCAGGTGAAGTACTTCTACTTCTCCTTCATATCTTACAGGTTCTTCACTCATAAAATCAGCCAGTAACTTCTTCTTTTCATCATCTTCTCTAATCAGGTGATTAGCTCTCTTTAAAGTGTTGTAACACATGGAACACATAGTAGTAACCTTATCTCCCCCTTGCTCCTTTACCCTCAGCAGGTTTCTTAACGGTGCCAACTGATGAAGCAAATCATCCGTTGACATCCCAAAAACTGTCCCACAGCAGTTCCAGTTGGAAAGTTCTACCAGTTCTATGTCCAGTACCTTCATGGCAGCTATTGCAGATTCTTCAAGGTTTTTTGCCTTAGTTTTTACCGTGCAACCAGGGTAGTAGAAAATCTTCATACACACTGCTCCTTTAGCCAGTAAACTTTCTGAAATTACTAATAAGAGCAATTTGAGGCAATTCCTCCAACTGCTCAGGCGGTATTTCCGAAGGCTCGACATAGTTGAGCGTCTCTTTATCTCTCGTTACCAACAGCCTCAAGGCTTCAAATATTCCGGCTATATCAATCCCCCTCGGACAGCGAACACTACAGGTGAGGCATGATGCGCAAAGCCAGATAGTCTTGGAATTCATAATCTCATCCTGTAACCCAAGCTGCACCATACGAATAATTTGGCTGGGCAACAAATCCATGGCGAACGAACTGGGACATCCTGCTGAACACTTCCCACATTGATAGCAGGAAAGGATATTCTGACCACTCAACTCCTCTACTTTTTTAACAAAATCACTTTTAACCTTCTCTGATGAAAGCTCTACCTTCATCCAAAACCTCCTATTAAATAAATGAAACCACGAAACTCACGAAGAATCTCTAAGGTATTTGCAGTCATTGCGAGGAGCGCAGCGACGAAGTAATCTCATCAAATAAACCTAGAAACGTGACTCGCAATGACTGTGATTTTAGGTATGCGAATTTATGATACAAGATAACTAACATCCATCAATAATATTTTAGATTCTAATTCCGCAATCCGAAATCAGAAATCCGCAATCGCTTAGTTCCGCATTTGTTTAATCCATCATTTCCTTCTATACTTCTCCACCCCTTCCTGATAGAGGTCGTTACCCAGGGTGTCATTAACCACAATTACAGGTAGATCTTCTACCTCCATTTTTCTGATTGCCTCAGGGCCTAAATCCTCATAGGCTATGATTTCAGAACTCTTAATACATTTTGAAATCAAGGCACCCGCGCCTCCCACTGCCACCGTATAAACACATTTATATTTCATCATAGCATCAATAACTGCTTGTGAACGAGCTCCCTTTCCAATCATTCCTTTAAGACCTTTTTCAATAAGTTTTGGTGAATAGGCATCCATCCGATAGCTTGTTGTTGGACCTGCAGAACCAACAGCCCTTCCTGGTCTGGCCGGGGTGGGTCCTACAAAATAGATAATCTGTCCCTTAACATCAAAGGGCAACGCTTCACCTTTATCTATCAAGTCTACCAGTCTTTTGTGAGCAGCATCACGCCCTGTATAAATGATGCCATTTATTAAGACTCTATCCCCGCTCCTCAATTTATTTACTACATCCTCACTTACTGGAGTGCTCACTCTGATTTCGCTCATAGTAACCCCTAGAATACTATTTCTTTATGTCTGCTTGCATGACAATTGATATTTACTGCAACGGGAAGGCTGGCAATATGGCAGGGATGCATATTAACATGCACCGCCAGGGCAGTCGTCCTCCCTCCCAATCCCTGTGGTCCTACCCCCAAATCGTTAATTTCTACCAGGAGTTCCTCCTCAAGTGAAACCAATTCTGGATCCGGATTTTTACTGCCAACAGGCCTCAATAAAGCCTTTTTGGCAATCAACGCCGCCTTCTCAAAGGTTCCACCTATTCCCACACCTATAACAAGAGGAGGACATGGATTAGCTCCCGATTCTCTGACACGCTCAACTACAAATCTCTTGATTCCTTCAATGCCATCAGAGGGCTTAAGCATAGTCACCCGGCTCATGTTTTCGCTGCCTCCCCCTTTTGGTGCAACTATGATTTTCAACTGATCCCCAGGAACCATATCCAGATGCACAATAGCCGGAGTATTATCACCGGTATTCTTGCGAGTAAAAGGATGACAGATAGACTTCCTCAGGTATCCTTCCTTATATCCCTGCCTCACTCCCTCATTTATAGCTTCTACCAGATTTCCACCACTTACCTTTACTTCATCCCCGATCTTTACAAAACAAACGGCAAAACCTGTGTCCTGGCACATAGCAATCTTTTCTTCCTTTGCAATTGCTGCATTTTCAATTAGTTGTTCCAATATCTCCTTGCCAACAGGTGACTCTTCAGTCTCTTTTGTCTTCCTGAAAGCAGTAATAACATCTTCTCCCAGCTCAAAGTTGGCCGACATACAGGCATCTTTCACCTTTTTCACAATATCATCAAACTCAATGGTCTTCATTAAACCCTCTTACTATTTAAAATATAACAGTTTTTACCATTTTGCTGAATAAGTGAATACTCATTCAGTTATTTAGAATTGGTAACACATAGAACTTTTACTGTCAATCAATTTCTGGAAATTTACCTTAAAGAAATAGATAGTTAGCGAATTTAACAATCTTTTCTCCCTTAACAAAAAAAATATACAATTCAACCCAAATAAATGATGTTACAGGGTCAAAATTAAAAAATTAATATTAGTTGGCATATAATTGGATTTATGGTAATCTGTGCGCCAACATATTAAACTTTAAAGCATTTTATGATTGTACAGTTTCAACTCTTTTCTTTTTTTAAATAGTTATAACAGATAACCTGTTCTTAACGGAAACCCCGCTGGAGGAAAAATGAAACGTTGTGTTTTACTTTTTTTGATACTTCTTACTTCATTCTACCCCACCGATGGTCATTCAGGCGATTCTTCACCATTATTAAGCATGCATCCTATTAAATATGAAAGTTCAACAGACATTCTCAGTAATATTTCTCATTATATAATTTTAGCCAATGAAATGCCGCCGACTGACGAAGACAAGAAATTTATAAAGCCTTCTGAAGATGATTATGAACTAGATGAAGATTACGAAGAATTTCTCGAGGATACAGACACCATTAATGACCCCTTGCAGGGATTTAACCGAGCAATGTTTAAATTTAATGACAAGCTCTACTATTGGTTTCTCAAACCAGTTTCAAGAGGTTACGGTTTTATTTTACCGAAAAAAGTTCGAATAGGTGTTAGAAATTTTTTCATAAATGCTGACATGCCTGTTCGTGTCTTAAACTGTCTTTTACAGGGCCGAATGAAAGGGGTAGGAATAGAATTGTCGCGTTTTGTCATTAATACTACGGTGGGAGTAGCTGGTTTGTTTAATCCAGCCTCTTCACTCTGTAAGCTCGAAATACAAGAGGCTGATTTTGACCAAACATTAGGGGTCTATAGAATGAAAAGCGTTTTCTACCTCCATTGGCCTATCTTTGGGGCTTCAAGTGTGCGCGGCACCCTGGGACTCATTGGTGACACTTTCATGCGGCCCACAACCTATTTGGTAGATTTGCCCATCATGGTCGGTGTGAGGACATATGATTTAGTTAACGAGACATCCCTCACTATTGGTGACTATGAAACATTGACTGAACCTGCTCTCGATCCCTATATTGCAGTCCGTAACGCCTACTATCAGAATAGAAAAAGTAAGCTACAAGTAGAATAAATTAGTAGCTTCTGTTGTTTTCTGTGGCTATAATGACCTCCTCATTTCTTCTACTACCTTTTTATAATAAGATACTGATACTACCCCTTCAACCAGATAGCTATTTTGCACAATAACTGTTGGGATGGAACGAATACCGAATATTTCTTGCGCTTGCCTGGTCTCTTCATAAACAATATTCTCCCACTTGGGATTTCTCAATTCCCTGGTAAACTCCTCCATTGCAAGACCAGTCTCCTCTGCTATTTCTTCAATAACATTCTCATTGGAAACATCTCTCCCGTCAGTATAAAAGGCTTTCATAATTGCCAAGTGGAATCTATTCCACTTTTCTCTTCCTTGTAATGCTGCAACCTTACTCGCCCTAAGTGCCGGCATGCCCCAGGCAGGGTATGGTCCTGACTTCCAGGGGTTGAAGGTAATGCACTCTTCCTGTTCATTTGCTCGCCTAAAGTGTGATGCAATGTATTCATCAAATACAGTGACACCTTCTTCGCGAATGAGATAGCTCTTCCAGAAGATATTAAGGACAGGTTTACCCAGTTCATATTCAAGTCTATTCAGCCGAACGGCTGCGATATAACACCAGGGTCAGTAATAATCAAAATAAACCTCTAAAGAGATTGTAAGATCTTTCCCACTCTGCTCCCTCATCTTAAAACCCTTCCTCTCTACAATACATAATCCCAGGACTTTTTAGGAAGTCGTCACTGTTGCCAATCTCACCCCCATAGCAAACGCATGATCCAAATCATCCTTTTTGTCTTTAACTTCTCCCTTCTTAAGATTGAACATACTAAAAACCTCTCCCACTTTTTTCATCTGAAAATCTTTAATATTGTCATCTAAAATCTTTAATACAAGTGATGAAGAAGTGGGCCAGGGATCGCCCTGACTGACAACCATAACAGCCTTCTTCCCCCTCACCAAAGGTTTTGACTCTGCATCTATGATGTTTCCAGAAGCATCCCTTTTAACCTCCATCTTGAGTAACGGCATCATCCTGGCAATAAAATTAGTCATGCCTGCCGAGATCGTTCGACCATGATTGGGTGAGCCGAAAATAAACGCGTCTGCCTTAACCATTCGCTTGAGGATTTCATTCATGTCATCACCAAGAGGACATTCTTTGCTGCCTCCTAATACAGTATGGGCACCGCAAGCATTGCAATATTTAATATTAGCTTCATAAAGGTAGATTTTTTCTACCTCTACCTCGGCTTTACTCTTTGCTCCTTCAATAACTTTATCAATGAGGATATCCGTATTGCCTCCCTTCCGTGGACTTCCCACAAACGCCATTGCTTTCATTTTCTACCTCCTTTGGTGAAGATTTTGGATTAAAAACACTGTCACCATAGATAACATAGATGAGCACAAATGAAAACCCGTAATCGGACAATCTATCTTCAATATCATTTCAGTGGCTGATATAAACGCTTGACAATAGAGAACAAAAGATATTATATGTGGGTTTTTTAACAGATATATCTATAATTTTTCCCCATTTTGTGATATAATGTATTATATTTTGCTAGACAACACAATTGTGTTTGTATTATCCAGGAAGAGGTGAGTAAATCCCTGTTTGAGGTTATAAAACTGGGATTCGTTCCTATGCTATAAGAGAGGAGGTAATGCTTATGATGGAAATACTTAAATTTAAGGAAGACAATCTATCACTGGACCCCTGCTATGAATTTGAAAATGTTAAAGTTAGAGGATTGCAACATAAATATCCAAACACAGCCTTGCTTATAGCTACAAATAAGTGCTTCGAATACTGTTCTTACTGCTTTAGAAAGAGGAATTTTGAGAATGAAAGAGAGGTGTGCAAAAACATCGACGAGGCTATTGATTATATTAAAAGTAATCCCCTTATTGATAATGTACTTATAAGCGGTGGGGATCCATTCACTTTGAGCAATGAGGAACTGGAAAGCATCTTCAGTAAGATCCCGAAAAACATTAAGATTAGAGTGGGAACTAAGGCTCTCCACTTTTATCCCAGACGATTAGATGCAAAGTTGAGGCGGTTGTTAAAGGAGTATAATGTAGACATTACTACTCACTTTGTGCATCCTGATGAAATCACCTCAGATACCGAAAGCATGTTAGAATTACTCGATTATAGTGTGGGAGGTCTGGTGCTCAGAAATCAAGCTGTGTTTTTAAAGGGAATTAATGATAATCCAGATACTCTTGTAAAATTGTTTAAGAAACTTATAAATATTGGAATCTTCCCCTATTATCTGTTCCAGTGCAGGCCAACCAAGGGGAATTCAACGTACGGGGTACCATTATTAGAGGGTATCGATATCGTAGAAGAAGCTAAGGCAGAGTTATCCGGGATAGCCAAATCATTCCGATATGTAATGTCCCATAAAAACGGTAAAATAGAGGTAATAGGAAAATATGGATACAATAGTTTAGTATTCAAATATCACCAAGCTAGACAAGCTATAGATAGGGGAAAGGTTTTTGTAAGAGAATTAGAACCGAAGCAAACCTGGTTATAGCAAAGATTGAAACGAATTACTCTGCCAACAGACACAATTTTGAGTACTGGATAATAAAAAAGGCTGCTTAAGGGCATGGCGAATATACCTGAGCAGCCTTTTTGCCTTTATTAACTTCAAAGGAGGTATCTTAAAGTGAAACTTCCACACACTCTAAGCGAGCTTGAAGAATCCGGTTATCAACCCAAAACTGTCAAGTCTGAGCTTCGAGCCAACCTGATAGAAAAGATGGAAAAAGGGGGACAGATATTTCCTGGTATTATCGGTTATGACGAAAAGGGCTACCTCTTCTTCCAGTTTCCAC
>RCNB010000726.1_pt1 | contig 21379 bp, 17 predicted proteins | sample 2041321 | NCBI WGS metagenome assembly RCNB01 (sample SAMN09708232, study PRJNA481090) | Marine sediment metagenome, whole genome shotgun sequencing project. | reverse complement strand
CACTGGACCCGTTTGCCGTTGGCACAGCCGGTTGCATAGATGTATTCGGCAATCGGGGTTGATCCGACAAAGCCGACCGACTGGATCACGTCATGGTGCAGGATCGCATCCACTGCTTCTTTGTCACCGTTCACAACTTGCAGGATGCCTTTTGGCAGGCCGGCCTCTTCGATCAGTTCTGCCAACATCAACGGCACAGAGGGGTCCCGCTCGGACGGTTTCAGGATAAAGGCGTTGCCACAGGCGATCGCCGGCGCAAACATCCACATCGGGATCATTGCAGGGAAGTTGAACGGCGTGATGCCGGCAGAAACGCCAAGCGCCTGACGCATCGAATACATATCAATGCCGGGCCCTGCGCTGTCAGTGTAATCCCCTTTCAGCAGTTCTGGTGCGCCAATGCAGTACTCAACAACTTCAAGACCGCGCTGCACGTCGCCCGCCGCATCTGGCAGGGTTTTGCCATGCTCGCGGCTGAGCGCCTCGGCCAACTTGTCCATGTCGCGGTTCAGCAGGCCGACAAATTTCATCATCACCCGGGCACGGCGCTGCGGGTTTGTCGCGGCCCATGCAGGTTGTGCAGCAAGCGCGTGTTGAACTGCTGTGTCCATCTCTGCCGCAGAGGCCAGTGGACACTTGGCCTGCACGTCGCCGGTTGCCGGGTTGTAGATGTCTGAAAAACGGCCCGATGTGCCTTGGACATGGGCGCCGTTGATGTAGTGGGTCAGCTCTTGCATGATATCTCTCCCTGAAATTTGAGCGCAGTATAGTCTTGCAAAAATCAGGCGAACAGAGGCAAGATTTCAAAATTGATCTTGCAAAAATGCAAAGGTAATTCGAATGCAGCCACATTGGGACGATCTGCGGGTATTTCTGGCCGTCGCGCGCGAATCCAGCTTGTCGGGGGCCGGAAAACGGCTGCGGCTTGATCCTGCGACAATCGGCCGGCGGATCGCGCGCCTTGAAGCCACTATGGGTGTAGACCTATTTGCAAAATCTCCGCAAGGATATGTGCTCAGCGATGTCGGGCAGCGTTTATTGGTGCGCGCAGAACAGGTCGAACAGGCCATGCAGGCTGCGTCAGAAGTACCTGGCGCTGCGGATGTAGGATTAAGTGGTCAAATCAGGCTGGGCGCACCGGACGGATCAGCAAATTATCTGCTGCCTCAGGTCTGTGCCGCGATTTGTGACAAAAACCCGAATCTGGACTTGCAGATTGTTGCGCTTCCCCGTGTGTTCAATCTGTCGAGACGGGAAGCAGATGTGGTCATCGGTGTCAGCGCACCAACGTCAGATGGGCTGCACGTTCAGCAACTGACGGATTACAAGCTGCACCTGATGGCCACGCGACGCTATCTGCAATCGCACCCGCCGATAGAGACGCTGGAGGATCTGCACCAGCACCGCATCATTGGGTATATCCCGGACATGATCTTTGACAGTGAATTGGATTATCTGTCGAATTTGGGGCTCAAACGCGTCGCATTGTCTTCGAATTCGGTCTCGGTCCAAATCAACATGGTACGGCAAGGCAGCGGCGTTGGGGTAGTGCATGATTTTGCGGCACCGGCCATCCGTGGATTGCGCAAAATACTGCCGGATCAGATCAGTCTGACACGCAGCTTCTACCTGATCCGCCATAAGAACGAATTGCAAAGTGTGCGTATGAATCGCTTTTCAGAAATCCTAGCGCGTGGGCTTGCCGACGAGGTCGCCCGGCTTGAGGCTCTGACTTGACTTGAACGGGCATTGAGGCAAGGCTGGGCCTGTCCGAGAATTTCCAAGGAGGGTCGCCATGTTAGTGCACCAGATTCTGAAATCCAAAGCCGATGAGTCAGTCATGACAGTGCTCCCGGGCACGTCGATTGAGGACATTCTCAAGATCCTTGCTGACAAGAGGATTGGTACGGTTCTAGTGTCCAAGGACGGCAAAACGCCTGCGGGCATTTTATCTGAACGCGACATCGTTCGAAAAATGGCCAAACACGGGGCTGCGGTTCTGGCGGCCAAGGTCGAAGACTATATGACAACCAAGCTGGTCACATGCGCGCGCAACGACAACGCGGATGCGGTTCTGAGCCAGATGACTGAGGGTCGGTTTCGTCACATGCCTGTGCTTGAGGACGGCGCGCTGGTCGGTCTGATATCGCTTGGAGATGTGGTCAAGGCACGTCTGGCTGAACTTGCCATGGAAAAAGATGCGCTGGAAGGCATGATCATGGGGCATTAGCGCCCCTGCGACTTAGGCGCAGCGTTTGTTGGGTCTCCCCGAAGAAAACGAACGATTTCATGACCTGTTCCAAGGAGAGCATTGATGCGCATTGGCCTGTATCCCGGCACCTTTGATCCCATTACTCTGGGACATGTGGATATCATCCGGCGCGCCTCGGCGTTGGTGGATCGATTGGTGATCGGCGTGGCGATCAATCGCGACAAGGGGCCGTTGTTTTCGCTGGAAGAACGCGTCGCCATGATCGAAGTTGAATGTGCAGACCTGTCGAGACAGACCGGCACTGAGATCGTCGTTCATGCCTTTGAGAACCTATTAATCGATTGCGCCCATGATGTTGGCGCGCAAATCATCGTGCGTGGTTTAAGAGCTGTCGCTGATTTTGAATATGAATATCAGATGGTTGGCATGAACCGTGTTCTGGATGATAGTGTCGAAACAGTGTTTCTGATGGCCGAAGCACGGCATCAGGCGATCGCCTCAAAACTGGTCAAAGAAATCGCCCGTTTGGGCGGAGATGTGGGCAGCTTTGTACCAGCACACGTACATGTGGCGCTGAAGAAACGGTTGGATTAATCCGCCCGCCAGGCAAATTCAAACGGCCGTTTTTGACAAGCTCTGTGTCCAATATGGCCGGACTATTAGTTGTTTGGAAAGTATGACTGCCCGTTACGCAATCTGGCGCGAAACATTCAAGCCTAAGATCTGCTTCACTCAGAACTTGCCGTTATCGTTCTTCCATTCGCTCTGGGGTGCGATCTTTTCCGTGGTATCCCAATGCTCCACAAGCTTTCCGTCAGCGACGCGAAAAAGGTCATAGAAGGCTGAATGTTTGCCGCCCAATTCGCCCTCGCTGACGCAAAGAACGAAACTTCCCTCGGCCAGAACACGATGGACCCGCCGATAGTCTATATCTCTGCGGCCCATATCCGAAGCTTCCAGCGCGGATCGGAGCGTGGAGACGCCATCTGAGAGCCGTGGATTGTGCTCGATATAGGTATCCGCGACGACGAATTCATTAAGCCGATCATGCTGCCCGTCGACGAGCACTGCTTCAACGAAAGATCGAACGAGAGAACGGTTTCTTTCCGTCAGTTCAAGGTCAGTGGCTTCAGTCGGCCCGTCCACCATGCTTCGACCTGTTTGGTTTGGTGGCTGCCTTTCCTGGATATTGTCCCAGTGCTCCACCGCCCTGCCTTCTTGGAAACGGAAGACCTCAAAACAGATTTTTCTGCTCGCGAAATCATACTCCATATGAGCGAACACGAATTCACCGTCTTCGAAAGCCCGAACCATGTTCACCCGAGGTTCAGTTTTGGATAGTCGTTGGAAGAGCAACGCCAATCCTTCGCTACCCTCGTGCGTCTGAGGGTTGTGCTGAACGTACTTAGCTTCGTTGACAACTGCGGCCGGCCCCGGTTCGCCGGTCTCAATGCTCTGCAACAATGCGCGGATTTGATCCTTTTTCGATTCAGTCATCTAATCCATTCCTAATAGATACGTCGCTCATGACGTGTTTGGATGCTAAACAAGCATCCTGGACGAAAGACGCCAAGAAAACTCTCTAAGGTTTTGCGCATGGCTTTCCGCCTTTCCCGGCCTATTACGGCCGCTAGCTGAATTGTCGATGTTCTGCATCATGGCAGTAGAGCGATCAACTGACATGTTTACTCACCTAAGATGTCCTGCCCAGTCCTCTAGCGCCAGAAGGCGATCCATTCGATCAGCTCGGCCATTTTCTTGCCCAGAAAAACCATGTGCTGCGTGCCGAAAAAATACAGGTCGATCAGGATGAGTCCCACAATGATCAGGCCAAAAACAAAAGATGTGCGATTGGACATGGCGGTCAGGTTCCTGCGGCGTTTTCACCGGGCCGGTATGGCAGGAGGCGCATGCGCACGCAAGCGTACGACATAGAGGACACGTATTGAGCTTTGCATGTTTGGTGCCGTGCAGAATGAGACTGTTTCGCCAGACCGGTTTTGCGTCAGGATACCAGATCCCGAGTTTAGTTGATAAGGCGGCCCATCGCCACAGCCACATCTGCCATCCGGGCCGAAAAACCCCATTCGTTATCATACCACGCCAGCACGCGGACAGTGCGGCCACCGACAACTTTGGTCTGCTCTGGGGCAAAAATACAGCTGTATTCGGTATGATTGAAGTCGATCGAGACTTTCTGCTCGGGATCATAAGCCAGAACCGCCCCCATTGGTCCGGCCGCAGCTTCTGCCATGACCGCATTGACGTCTTCTACGGTCACATCTTTGCCGGCCTCAAACGTCAGGTCGACCGCGCTTACATTTGGTGTTGGTACACGCATGGCGGTGCCGTCCAGCTTGCCTTTGAGATTTGGCAGAACCTCTCCGAGAGCGGCTGCGGCGCCTGTTGATGTCGGGATCAGAGCCAAGGCTGCGGCGCGGGCGCGATAGAGATCATCGTGGCGGCGGTCCAACGTGGGCTGGTCACCGGTATAAGAATGGATCGTCGTCATAATGCCGCGCTCGATCCCGATCGCTTCGTCGAGAACCTTGGCCAGCGGGGCAAGACAGTTCGTCGTGCAAGAGCCGTTCGAGACCATCCGGTCGCGGGCGGTCAGACTTCTGTGGTTCACACCGTAGACAATTGTTGTATCGATGTTCTTGGCAGGGGCGGAGATGAGCACTGATTTAGCACCGCGCTCCAGATGGGCGCTGGCTTTTTTGCCATCGTTCATAGCACCGGTGCATTCCAGCACAACATCGCAGCCCGACCAGTCCAGCGCGTTGGGGTCATAGGTTGAAAACATCTGCATCGGTCCACGCCCAAGGTCCATGGTGTCGTCGCCAATCTGAATGTCACCGGGAAAGCGGCCATGTACGCTGTCATATCGCAGCAAATGTGCGGCTGTGGTCAGCGGGCCGGTCGCATTCACTTTGGTCACGGTGATATCGTTCCGCCCGCTTTGCGCGATGTGAGACAGGGTGCAGCGGCCGATCCGGCCAAATCCATTGATACCGACGGTAATGGTCATACGGGGTCTCCTGAACACACTTTGCGACTGTTACGCGCATATAGAGAGACATAGACCAATCGGAAAGAAAAAAGTGATGGTTTTTCCGTGTGTTAGCGCAAACTTGGTGCAAGATGGCCGTGGTGGCGCTAACGATTTCGGATTAAACTCGGTTGCCTCTGCGCGCGACTGAGCTAGCCTAGGCATAATCAGAACTGAGGGGCGTGAGATGAGTGGATTGTTGGCATTGCTGGATGACGTGGCTGCAATAGCAAAAGTGGCGGCCAGTTCGTTGGACGATGTTATCGCACAGGCGGGCAAAGCGGGCACCAAAGCTGCGGGCGCTGTCATCGATGACGCTGCCGTCACGCCCAAATATGTGCACGGGTTTGATGCGTCTCGCGAACTGCCGATTGTCGGGCGTATTGCCTTAGGGTCGATCAAGAACAAGCTGGTGTTTCTATTGCCCGCCGCACTTGCGCTGTCTGCGTTTGCACCAGGGGCGATTGCGCCTTTGCTGATGCTGGGGGGCTGTTATCTTTGTTTTGAGGGGGCTGAGAAGATAGCGCATCTGATTTGGCCGCATACGGCGCACAAGGCTGAGGCGATACCCTCTGATCCGGCGCATCTGGAAGAACAGAGAGTCGCTGGCGCGATCAAGACCGATTTCATATTGTCCGCAGAGATCATGACAATCGCGCTGGCCGCGATCCCTGACAGCGGGTTTTGGATGGAGGCTGCAACGCTGGCCGTCATCGCCGTGGGTATTACTGTTGTGGTCTATGGCGGCGTTGCGCTGATTGTGAAAGCCGATGATCTGGGCTTGCTGATGAGCAACAAAGGCTACTTTGGTATGACGCGGGCGTTGGGGCGCGGAATCGTCAAAGCGATGCCGGGGTTTTTGAAGGCGCTGACAGCCGTCGGAACCGCCGCGATGTTGTGGGTTGGTGGCTCAATTCTGGTGCACGGGCTGAAAGAGCTGGGATTTGGTCAGTTGGAACACCTGATCCATGGCTGGTCAGTGGCGGCGGGGCAGGCTGTTCCGTCGGCCACTGCGACAGTCGAGTGGATCGCCAAGGCTACAATGGACGGCATCTTTGGGCTGGCTGTGGGCCTGCTGCTGATTCCGATTGGCACAGGTGTAATCGCCCCCCTTTGGGGGCGTTTATCTGGAAAAGCAGCGCATTAGGGCAGGTGAGTAAAGTCTCGCTTTACCTTTTTAGCAAAGCTTTGACCTTGTCCGCTGTGGCCTGAGCGGTGATGCCGAATTGCGCGTATAGCTCGTCCGCAGGCGCAGATGCGCCAAACCCGTGCATGCCGATGAATCCTGCTTTGTCCCGCTTGCCACGCTCGCCAAACAGCCACCGATCCCAACCGAAACGAATGCCCGCCTCGATTGCGACCCGAACCGGGCCGCCGGGGAGAACGCGTTTGCGATAAGCGTCTTCCTGATCTTCAAACAATTCCCAACACGGCATCGAGACCACTCGTGTTCCGATGCCTTCAGCCTGCAGCAGGTCGCGTGCCGCAAGGGCAATCGCAACTTCAGACCCGGTGGCCATCAACAGGGCGTCGCGTTTTCCAATTGCATCAGCCAGCACATAAGCACCTTGAGCTGTCATATTCTTTGTTTTGTGCTCTAGCCGCACGGTAGGCAATCCCTGCCGCGTCAGAGACAGGACAGAGGGCGTTTTCTTGCTGCTCAGCGCCAGCTCCCATGCCTCTGCAGTTTCGATAGTGTCTGCAGGTCGGAACACGTAAGTGTTGGGTGTTGCACGTGAAATTGCAAGATGTTCGACGGGTTGGTGTGTCGGACCATCTTCGCCCAGACCGATGCTGTCATGGGTCATAACAAAAACTGTCGGGATCCGCATCAGGGCGGCAAGTCGCATGGCGGGGCGCGCGTAATCTGTGAAACACATGAACGTTCCGCCGTAGGGACGGATGCCACCATGCAGGACCATCCCGTTCATCGCGGCTGCCATACCATGTTCGCGAACGCCGTAATGGATATAGCGGCCTTCACGGTTTTCCGGCAGGAACACGCCAAGGTCCGCCGTTTTGGTATTGTTGGACCCGGTCAGATCCGCGCTGCCACCCACAGTTTCCGGCATGATTGGGTTGATGATCTGCAGAACTTTTTCAGAGGATGAACGGGTGGCGAGTTTTGGCGCGTCTTCCGACATCTGCTTTTTAAAGGCCTTGATGGCGGCTGACAGTTTCTTTGGAACGTCCAGTGCATAAGCACGGGCGAATTCGCGCTGCTTATTGCCGGGCAGGGTGGCAAAACGTAATTCCCAGTCGGCGTGGGCTGCCGCGCCGCGTGCGCCAATGGCTTCCCAGGCTGATTTCACGTTTGCGGGCACTTCAAAATCGCCTTTTGCAGCGCCATAGACTTCTTTTGCCGCCGCCAGTTGATCTGCGTCGGTGAGGGCACCGTGGCCCTTTGACGTATCCTGCGCGGCATGACCCAAGGCGATATGGGTTTTGCAGGCGATCATCGTTGGTTTCTTCCCTCTTTTGGCATCCGTCAGGGCTGTGTCGATCGCCGCTGGGTCGTGGCCGTCAATTTCGATCACTTGCCAGCCTGCCGCTTTGAAACGCGCAACCTGATCGGTGCGATCTGCAATGTCGACCGTGCCATCAATTGTGATGTTGTTGTTGTCCCACAGCACCACCAGCTTGCTCAGTTCATGCCGGCCAGCAAGGCCGATAGCCTCGTGGCTGACGCCTTCCATGAGGCAGCCGTCGCCTGCCATGACGTAGGTGTAGTGATCAACTGCCTTTCGACCGTAGTGGGCGCGTTGGATTTCTTCGGCGATGGCAAATCCGACAGCATTGGACAAGCCCTGACCAAGTGGGCCGGTTGTGGTTTCAATGCCCGACGCATGACCATATTCGGGATGGCCTGCCGTCTTGAAGCCCCATTGGCGAAAATTCCTGATTTGATCCAGCGTCATGTCCTCATATCCGGTCAGGTAGAGCAGGGAATACAGCAGCATTGAGCCGTGCCCTGCGGACAGGATAAAACGGTCGCGATCCGGCCAGTTTGGCGCTGAAGCATCAAATTTCAGGTGTTTTTCAAAAAGCACTGTCGCCACATCAGCCATGCCCATTGGCATACCGGAGTGGCCGGAATTTGCCGCCTTGACCGCATCAAGGGTCAAAGTGCGGATTGCGGTCGCTTTTGACCAGTGATCAGGGTTGGCGGTAGAAAGAGCGGCAATATCCACAGGTGCATTCACGGGTCAGATGTCCTTTATCTAAGGCGGTTTTGAGCATGACACAGACCAACGGGCAGGTGCCTTTGCCTGCTCAATATCAGCCAGTCAGCAAAGTTCAAGGACCCGTCGCATCGGCACTTGAAGGCCGCCCTTCAAGTAGTTGATAGCAAAGGGGAGCAATTTCCTCAGGCATTGGGTAAACTTGAACCATTACGGGAAGCGGTGCGATTCGCCATAGCCGCCGCACCAGGCAGAGCAAAGGAAAAGGGCATGAGCCAGATTGATGAGTTGCAGCGTCGGATCACTGCGGCAATGGATCGGATTGGACAGGGGTTGGACGGGCTGTCCGGGGTGCCCGCTGCTGAGCATGGCAGTGAAATGGAGGCGCTCAAGCAGGAGTTGGAAGACGAAAAATTGGCCAATGCTCAGTTGCTTGAGCGAGTCAAGCGTTTGAAACGAAAGCAAAATGATGATCGTAGCAACCGCGCTACCCAAATGGAGGCACAAACTGCCACTGCGGCTAAGCTGGATACGGAGCTGGGCCGGTTGCGCAAAGCCAATGAGCAATTGCGCATTTCGAACCAAGCGCTGCGCACGGCAAATGAAGCTGGCGTGGCAGAGCCACATCTGATCAACAAGGCCATGCTGGCTGAACTTGAGAGTCTGCGCGCGATTCGCGCTGCAGAGGCGGCGGAAACACAATCAATCATGGGCACGCTTGCACCGCTGATTGACGCGGCGGCACAATCCGAACAGGAGGACGCATAATGGCGGAAGTGCAGATTAAAATCGGCGGCCGCACCTTTGAGGTGGCCTGCCAGGACGGAGAAGAGCAGTATCTGCATACAGCCGCCAAGATGCTGGATGATGAGGCGCAGGTGTTGTCGGATCAGGTGGGCCGGATGCCCGAAGCCCGGATGCTGCTGATGGCGGGTCTGATGCTGGCTGACAAAACGGCTAGCGTCGAAGACCGCATTGGAGTGATTGAGGGTCAGTTGGCGACACGGGAGCAAGAGCTGGATGGCCTTCGAAGTGCGCCGGGGCCTGAACCTGAACGCATTGAGGTGCCGGTTGTGCCCGATGCGGTGACTGACACATTGGCCGAACTTGCCGCGCGCGCCGAGGCTCTGGCCGCCGCAGTCGAAGAAAAGGCAGCATCTGCAAGCTGAAACGGACGGCGACCTGGGCAAGCATGTCGCAATGCCTGCAGGTTTGGGTGCGTCGCAAATCAGCGATATCTGGCAACGGTCCGGTCCTCTGTGGGCGGCGTTGCTCACCGGTGCGATGCGGTTCTATTTCATTCGGTTTGAGGCGAAGAATGATCTGGCCTGAAGGGTCTGGCGCGTGCGTAAATACATGCAATAGTTGCAAGTTTGTCTTTAAATCAGTATGCCTGACTGCATAGCAATGGAAGATTTTTCGCCTTTATTTCAAAACCCGGGGTGGCGCCATGGCCCGTTCAGATGCAACCGAAACTGCAGAAACCTATTCCGCACGAAAAACGGACTGGATGTATGCGTTGGCAATAGCCATTGGCGCCGGCGTTGTGGTTGTTGCCGTTCTGGGGCTCACCAACGAAGTATTCGGTCGGCTTCAGGCTTTGATGGCAGGGCTTTTGCTGGCGGGCGCATCGGGTTTAGTCGGGGCGTTCATGGGATTCCTGTTTGGCATCCCACGTTCTAAGCAATTGCAGGGCCAGGTTGTGGCCGAAGATGGAAAGAGCCAGCGGGAATACCTTGAAAACACAAATCTGGAGCAGATATCAGATTGGCTGACCAAGATCATTGTCGGCCTCACTCTGGTCCAGTTCGCCGAACTCAAGACCTTTGTGAATGGAGTCGGAACGTCGTTCAGCCCGGTCTTTCTGTCTGGCGACGAGACTGGAACCGCTGGGGCAGTCGGCGTTGCAGTTATCCTTTATTTCACAATTGCAGGCTTTCTGTTTGCATTCCTCTGGACACGGATACACATGGAAAATGTTCTGCGCCAACAAAGTGCGCAAGGAACCCTGGCCGTCGAGCGTTTGTTGGAGCGCCGTCAGGAGCAGGAAAATACGGCGAATACAAAAGCTTTTGAACTCACTGATGCCTACCTAGACCCGTCAGCGGATCCGAACGCCAAGATGTTTGACAACCTTGAGGAAAAGATTGCGGACTCGTCGCTGATCGCGCGCACGATGATATTTGATCGGGCGCGAAAGGTGCGGCAAAAAAACTGGCGGGCGGGTGGAAATAACAACCTGATTGACCGCACAATCCCTATTTTTACGGGGCTTATTGCAGCCTCGCCAGAGCGGCAGCACCGCAACTACGGCCAATTGGGGTATGCCCTTAACAAAGCGACACAGCCCGACTGGGCCGCTGCGCAAGAGGCACTGGAAAAGGCCATAAGATTGCGCGGCGAAGACGATTCCGGTCAGGGCTTTTACGAACTGAACCTTGCCATGGCCCTGATCAATCAGGATCCGGCATTCTTGGATGGCAAAGCCTCAAGCGATGCCACCACCGCCCAAATATCCAAACTGCTTGATCCGGCCAGCAAGGTTGTCGATTTAAACGACGAACCTGCCATCGTCAAATGGGCAAAGCTGAGCGGATATTCTATTTCGACGCCTTAATCGTTTGCTTCGCGGATCTTATCTGCGGCATCTTTGTCATAGGTCACGCCGTTTTCTTCAAACAGCGTATCCAGCTCGCCTGACAAGGTCATTTCGGTGATGATATCACATCCCCCGACAAACTCGCCTTTGACGTAAAGTTGTGGCACGGTGGGCCAGTCCGAAAAGTCCTTTATCCCCTGTCGGACGCCGTCATCGGCCAGAACATTCACGTCTGCGAAATCTACGCCCATGTAGTTAAGAACGCCTGCAACACGGGATGAAAATCCGCACTGCGGCATTTCCTTGGTGCCCTTCATATACAGCACCACGTCGTTGGCGCCGACGGTCTCTTTGATCTGGTTGCTCACGTCTGTCATTTTATTTCTCCGTCTTCTTGCCTTGCGGCACAAATCGTTTTGCGTAGTCCTGCGGGTCTTTTGGAATGGTGTACCGGGCAGTCTGGCTGCCGCCCCCTGCACCCGAGTTGTAATCTAGATCAATCACATGATCACCTTTGCCGGGCGGGCTGCCCCGTTCGGTACCACGTGTGCGCCGTAAGGAATAGGCCCCGCAAAGCACAGCCATTGCCACTATAGCGATCAACATTGGTATGATGAAAGCCCAATCCAAGCGCCTTAACCCGGCACTTTGGTGGTCAGGGCCAGCGCGTGCAGTTCACCTTGGGCGCCATCCATCTTGCCTTTGAGCGCGCCGTAGACCGCCCGTTGCTGCTGCACCCGGTTCTGGCCACGAAAACTCTCGTCAATAACCTCGGCCGCATAGTGGTTTCCGTCGCCAGCCAGATCAGTGATGGTGATCTCGGCATCCGGAAAGGTGGCGCGGATCAGGTCTTCAATTTCGCGGGCTTGTATGGCCATATAAGAAGGCTCCGATAGCTGTTTGTTTAGATGTAGGCCGCAGGCGCGCGTGGTGCAAGGGATTGCGGGGATTGATCCAGCGGTGCGCGTCTGCGACGCGCATTCTTTTAGTTGATTCGGCGCTTGGCATCACTGTCGCGGCGCTTTCGCCTATGCCACGGCTGCGGCAAACGAGTTTCGATACAGAGTCGCCAGTTCAGCCAGCGGGGCAGAGCTTTTGCCGAACCTGACGACATCACCAGTGAATCGGCCTACTGTTTCGATGGGTACTCCATCAGCGCCCGCCGCCATCATCAGAGCTTCGGCCTGATCAAAATTACAAGCCACCAAATAGCGCCCCTGATCTTCGCCAAAGAGATCGCCGGTGTCTTCGCTGTTGAGTTGTACGCCGATGCTTGCAGCCTCAGCCAGTTCAAACGCAGCAAGTGCGAGGCCGCCATCGCTGAGGTCCGTGCAAGCTTTGATCAGGTCAGCGTTGGCACGAATGAAGTCTCCGTTGCGCTTTTCGGCGACAAGATCGACGGGGGGCGCGTCGCCTTCGTTACGGTCGTATGCTTCAGCCAACAAAGCAGACTGGCCGAGATGCCCATTGCTGTGGCCAATGACCAGTGCGATATGGCCGTCACGCACGTCTTTGCCGATGATGTGATCAGTCGACGTTAACAGTCCTACTGCCCCGATAGTAGGCGTGGGCAGGATTCCGGATCCATCAGTTTCATTGTAGAGCGAGACGTTGCCCGAGACGATGGGCATGTTCAGGGCTGCGACTGCTTCACCGATGCCTTCAATGGCACCCACAAATTGCCCCATGATCTCGGGCTTTTCCGGATTTCCGAAGTTGAGGTTATCAGTGGTTGCCAAAGGAGTGGCCCCGACGGCAGTCAGATTGCGATAGGCCTCTGCCACAGCTTGTTTGCCGCCTTCAACAGGGTTTGCCTTAACGTAACGTGGGGTGACATCTGAGGTGAAGGCCAGAGCCTTGTCTGTCCCATGCACCCGGACAATGCCTGCCCCCAGACCCGGTGTGCGGACACTGTCGGCCATCACCATAGTATCATATTGTTCAAATACCCAGTTTTTCGCGGCGTAGTTGGGCGAAGAAAGCAGGGCGCGCAGGCCCTCGATTGGATCGACTGCCGGGATGTCGGTCAGCGGAGCTGCTGGCGCGGTGGCGACCCAGGGCCGGTCATATTCAGGCGCGTTGCCCGACAGGGCCTTTAGCGGCAAATCGGCCTTGGTCTCGCCATTGTAGACGATGAGGAAACGGTCTTCGGCAATGGTTTCCCCGACAATCGCGAAATCGAGGTCCCATTTGTCGAACACGGCACGGGCCACATCTTCTTTTTCCGGGCGCAGCACCATTAACATGCGTTCCTGAGACTCAGACAGCATCATCTCATAGGCCGTCATGTGTTCTTCGCGTACCGGAACGTTTTCCAAATCCAGCCGAACCCCCAGATTGCCTTTGTCGCCCATCTCGACTGCAGAGCAGGTGAGGCCCGCGGCCCCCATATCCTGAATCGAGATCACCGCGCCGGTCTGCATCAACTCCAGTGTTGCCTCCATCAGGCGCTTTTCGGTAAACGGGTCGCCGACCTGAACAGTGGGGCGTTTTTCCTCGATTGTATCGTCAAACTCTGCACTGGCCATGGTGGCGCCGCCGACGCCATCGCGGCCGGTTTTGGCGCCAAGGTAGACCACGGGCATTCCCACACCGGACGCGGCAGAATAAAAGATACTGTCGGTTTGTGCCAGTCCGGCAGCAAAGGCATTCACCAGACAGTTGCCGTTATAGGCCGGATCAAACCGGACCTCGCCGCCGATGGTTGGCACGCCGAAGCAGTTGCCGTAACCGCCAACGCCCGCGACAACACCATTGACGAGTTGGCGGGTCTTGGGGTGGGAAGTTTCGCCAAATGACAGCGAATTCATTGCAGCGATTGGGCGCGCGCCCATGGTAAAGACATCTCTCAGAATGCCGCCGACGCCTGTTGCAGCGCCTTGGTAGGGTTCGATGTAAGATGGATGGTTGTGGCTTTCCATTTTGAAAACGACGCACTGGCCGTCCCCGATATCCACAATACCTGCGTTCTCGCCTGGGCCGCAGATGACTTGCGGTCCGGACGTGGGCAAGGTGCGCAGCCATTTTTTGGAGGATTTATAAGAGCAGTGTTCATTCCACATGGCTGAGAAAATGCCAAGCTCTGTGAACGATGGCTCCCGTCCAACAATCTCTAATATCTGGGCGTATTCATCCGGGCTGAGCCCGTGTTTTTTGATCAGGTCGGGCGTAATCGCCGGCTCTTGCATCCGCATGTAGTCCCCAAATGGTAATCTTTGGGACGTCTTTAAGCGAAGGCTGCGCGGGGGGAAAGGCCCCCGCGCGTTAGCGCGAGGTTATTTCTCGCCTGCCTCAGCTTTCAACTGCTGTTCGCTTGCAATGACCGACGCCGTTGCGGCCGCCGCAATCCTTGTTTTTTCCTCATCATTCAGGTGCTCATCGTCGTCCATTCCAGGGATGGCGACACGCACTTCGCGACGGGCAAATTCGATTCCGGCCTCACTGAACGCTGCTTTCACCCGGTTGTAGATCTCTTTGCGCATCATGAATTGCGAACCAGGTTTGGCCGTAAATTTACCGCGAATGACCATGCCAACATCGTCAAAGGCATACACACCCTGCGATTTGAACGGCTGCAGCATGTCGTCTTTAAACTCTTCCATGGCCTGAACTTCCTGACCAATGACCTTGAACATCTTGCGGACCTTCTCAGGGTTTGTGTCAAACGGCACAGTGAACTTGAGCTTCGTGATCACCCAATCGCGGCTGAAGTTCGTAACTGTTTGGATTTCGCCATATGGAATGGTGTGAACAAGGCCAAGATGGTGGCGCAACTGCATGGACCGTACCGAGATTTGTTCAACCGTCCCTTTGACAGCGCCTACATCGACATATTCGCCGACCCGGAACGCATCATCGATCAGAAAGAAAACACCTGACACAACGTCCGTGACCAGTTTTTGCGCGCCAAATCCGATGGCCAGACCAAGAACACCGGCGCCAGCCAGAAGCGGTGTTGTGTCGACGCCAAGGCTTTTTAGGGCAGCCAACGTGAACAGAACCACAATCGTAATCCGACAGGTCAAAAGGATCAAAGGCAGAACCGTGGACAGGCGCGACTTTCCTGCGCCGCCACCGTCGCCAGTGACTTCTTCTTCGTCGGGCATCTCCCCTGATGCGGTCATTTCAGCCGCGAGTTTGCGGTTAATGATCACAGAAACAACCTCCCACGAGAAGTATCCAATAGCGATGGTCATCAGGAATTCAACAATGTTTGACGCAAAGTCTTCGCCAACAGCGCCGCTCGCAAATTCACCCGGAGTAAGTCCCCAGAACCCGGCGATCTGAACAATGACGATACCAAATACAATCACACGCCCAATGCGGACAAAAGAAACTCCCGTTGCCTTATACGCGCGCTCTGCAACAAATCCTTCTCCCGACATCGGGGGTCTCACGTGGCGCACTATTCCGCGCACCAATGTGTCAAGTGCCGGGGCCATCAACAACAAGCCCATGGTTTTGAAATGTGGAGCCGAGCGCAGAACGTCGTTTAGACCATAGCTGAACAGGATGTTGACCAACCACCACGTCGCAAAGGAAACCGCAATTGCAAAATAGGGATATGCCAAGGACACTCGTTCTTCGATAGGGCTGATCCCATCATTTGGTCCACGCATCATCATCACAAGGCCGTCGCGTGCGGTCCAGGCGATCCAGACGACATAAAGGTGAAGCGCGAAATTGAGCCAGAACCCAATAACCGATTCGCCAGGAGGGACGCCGTTCAGAGCGTTGAACCCGATCGTTACAAATGTAACGCCGATCAATAGCGTGAACCCGACAATATGTCGGTTGAGGAACTTCGCAGTCTTGTCGTCGGTGTTTACAAAACGGAATTTCGGTTGGTTTGGCGCCAATAGAAAGCGGCCAAACGCAGCGGCGATGCGCGGTGCAGCAACGAGATTCCACAGGAACAACTGCGTATAGGGCCCCATTTCCGGGGGTACGATAGAAAACCCAACTGTTCGGCCAACGGCAAGAAATACAAACAGACCCAGCAGGTTGCGGCACAGCCGTTTGGCCAGCATAGACAGAGACTGGCCGAGGTTCTCGGGCGCCGGGTCATCTGGGCCGATTGTATGCCATCGACTGGTGAGTTTGTTCACGGCCCATTCCGCTGCGAGACCCGCACCGACAACGGCAGCCATGTAGCCCAATAGCGTGAGGAAGCCTGTCAGCCCAAAGTTCCCAAAAAACGTTGCGAAGGCATCGATTTGGAATCTGATCATGGCCGGGATGCCTTTGACGGCATCTATGACAACGCTGACAGCGCCCGATGTTGCGTGGTAAAACAGGTCGGCCAAGGGGTTGGTGTCTTCGACCTTGGCCGCGGATTGCTGCGCTGCGACGGCATCAAGCCGTTCAAGCAGCAGGCCACGCACCTGTTCATCAGAGAGTTCGGCCACAAGATTACGGGCGATTTCTGGTGTCAGTTCGTCAGGTACTTCAACAACAGCAGTGTCCACTTCGGACTGTGCATAAGCCGCTGGCGTAAATGACAAGCAGAGCAACAGCGCAACAGCGCCCCAGGTAATTTTTTGCAGCACTTAAACAGCCCCTTTGAAATTTGTTTGCCACATGGTTCGACAATTGGCGCCGATTTGCAAGCGATCCATTCACCTTTGGCGTGTAAATCTTGCTGTTCCGCGGGGCGGCGGCAAAAAAAAGGCCGAGCTAAAAGCTCGGCCAAGTCCAACAGGGAGGTATGAAGATGATGCGCGTTTAAGCCATCATCGCCTTCAGTAGTTGAGATAGGTCGCACTTTGCGAACGATCAAGTGTTTTGCGCTAAAAAATCGACATTCCTGTTATGCACTGAGCGCATGGCTCAGCCCTTGGATTGATCGCGGAGCCGTCGACGATAGGTGATGATTTCGTCCTGAACAAAGTCCTTAAATGCTGATATCCGCTTGGATTGACGCAGTTCTTCGGGATAGGCGAGAAATACCGGCACATCTGCACTTGTTACCTCTGGTAAAACCGAGACCAGATCGGGAAAGTCCTGCGTTACGTAATCGGGCAGAATGCCAATACCAAGATTGTGGATAACACCCTGCAAAACGCCGAAGTAGTTGTTCACGGTCAGCAAGGAACGAATGTGATAGGTCATCAGGTGTTGGACCATCGAAGCGCTGGCTCCGACCTGCGGTGAATGGACATTCTGAAAGATAAGCCGGTGATCAACGATATCTGACATCTCAGCGGGCGTTCCGTTGGCGTCAAGATAGTCTGGTGTCGCAAATAGCCGCATCTGAACACTCATCAGTTTTTTGCGGATAAGGTCCGCCTGTGACGGCTCTTTCATCCTGATCGCAACATCTGCCTCGCGCATGGGCAGGTCCAGCACCCGTTCTTCAAGCATCAGATCTACCTTTAAATCCGGGTATTTCTCGTAAAGCTTGGTCAGGCGAGGCACGAGCCAGAGCGTGCCAAAAGCTGTTGTCGTGGTCACCTTGATCTCGCCGAAGACCTCTTCTTCGCTATCACGAATGCGGGCACTGGCGGTTTCAAGCCGTTTGACCATGGCATTGGTGGCATCAAACAGTAATTCTCCCTGTTCCGTCAGAATCAACCCGCGTGCGTGGCGATGGAACAACGTCGCATTCAGGCTTTCTTCAAGACCTCGAATCTGACGACTGACGGCGGATTGCGACAGGTTCAGCCGATCACCGGCATGGGTCAGGCTGCCCGCATCTGCCACCGCGTGAAATATTCTAAGTTTGTCCCAATCCATACCCACAACTTCCTTAAATGTACTTCTCACCTATATTAAATGAGAGAAAAGGGAACCTTGCGGGGCATGGAATTCCGCGAAGTGCTGGAAAATACTGCTATACAGGTCAGAAATTATGACCTATTGTTAAGGTGCAGTTAGTGATCGCGACACGTGAGGAGAAGAGCGATGTCGACGCAGAATATTTCCTTGAATGACCGGTTTGATCTGACCAAATCGCCGGTTTTATTGAACGGAACACAGGCACTTGTGCGGCTGATGATGATGCAGAAGGTCCGCGATACGGCAGCAGGTTTGAATACTGCTGGATTGGTGACCGGGTATAGGGGCTCGCCGCTGGGTGCAGTTGATCTGCAAATGATGCGGGCCGCCAAGCCGCTGGCTGAACATGACATCACATTCCAGCCTGGCCTAAATGAGGATCTGGCAGCAACGGCCCTGTGGGGCAGTCAGCAGGCAGAGCTGCGCGGCGAAGGCAAATATGACGGGGTTTTTGGGCTTTGGTATGGCAAGGGGCCGGGCGTGGATCGCAGCGGTGATGTGATGCGCCATGCCAATATGGCCGGCAGTTCGACCAACGGTGGCGTGCTGATGGCGATGGGCGATGATCATACTGGCGAATCCAGCACTGTCTTGCACCAGTCCGAATGGGCCATGGTCGATGCCTATATGCCTGTGGTCAGCCCGGCGGGGGTGCAGGAGGTCCTCGACTACGGCATCTATGGCTTTGCTTTGTCGCGCTTTTCAGGTCTTTGGGTTGGCCTGAAAACGATGAAAGATACGATCGAGGCCACGTCGGTTGTCGATGGCGATCCAGCGCGGATGTCGTTGGTCGTGCCGCAGTTTGATGTGCCAGACGGCGGGTTGAACATACGCCTGACCGACACCCCGCATGCGCAAGAGGCGCGGGTGATTGATTACAAACGCTTTGCCGCCGAGGCGTTTTCGCATGCAAACAAAATGGACAAGCGAATCTGGGGAAAACCGGGTGCTAAGATCGGGTTTGTTGCGGCCGGCAAAAACTGGCTGGATCTGGTGCACGCGCTGTCTTTGCTGAACATTGACGCAAACGAAGCCGAAAGGCTGGGCATCACAACTTATAAGATCGGTCAGACCTTTCCGCTAGATATGGAAGGGTTCCATGATTGGGCCGACGGGCTCGATTTGATTGTTGTGGTTGAAGAAAAACGCAAACTGATCGAAGTGCAGATCAAAGAGGCGATTTTCAATGATCGCAAAGGGCGTCGCGTTTTTGGCTGGCACAAAGGCGGTGGTGCGGGATCGATGCACGGTGAAGAGCTGTTTCCGACGCGCGGCGCGCTTGACCCTATTATGATTGCCGAAAAGCTGGGTGGTATCTTGCTTGAAGAGGGCCGCGAGTCCGACGGCATCAAAGCGGGGTTGTCGGTGTTGAGTGAGGCGCGTCGGGCTGACAACGCCGAAGATATTGCGGCCCGCCTGCCGTATTTCTGTTCGGGGTGCCCGCACAACTCCTCGACCAAACTGCCGCAAGGATCGCGCGCTTATGCCGGTATCGGCTGCCATTATATGGTTCAGTGGATGGACCGTGAAACCACCGGATCTACCCAAATGGGCGGTGAGGGCGCAAACTGGATCGGCGAAGCGCCGTTTTCGACCCGAGAGCACGTGTTTCAGAACCTTGGCGATGGTACCTATAACCATTCGGGCATTCTGGCAATCCGCGCAGCGATGGCTGCAGGCACCAATATCACCTATAAAATCCTTTATAATGATGCGGTTGCGATGACCGGTGGGCAGGGCAACGAAGGTGGTTTAGACGCGCCCAGAATTGTCGCTGAACTAAAGGCGATGGGCGTTCCCAACATTGCAGTGGTTTATGACGAAAAAGAAGAGGTTGACTTGAGCGCCTTTCCGCAAAGTGTTGAAAAACATGAAAGAAGCAACCTGTTAGCAGTGCAGGAGCAGTTTACCAGCCATCCCGGCGTGTCAGCCATTGTCTATATCCAGACCTGCGCGGCCGAAAAGCGCCGCCGTCGCAAGCGCGGCCTGTTCCCGGATCCGGACAAACGTGTGTTTATTAATACCGATGTTTGTGAAGGCTGCGGCGATTGCGGCATACAATCCAACTGCGTGTCCATCGTGCCGGTTGAAACCGAACTGGGTCGCAAGCGCGCCATTGATCAGTCGTCCTGCAACAAAGATTTCTCTTGCGTGAAAGGCTTTTGCCCATCTTTCGTGACCTTGGAAGGGGCTAAAATACGCAAAGAAGCTACGGCTGACCTGGTTTTGCCAGACTTGCCGATGGCCGATTTGCCAACAATCGACGGCACCCATAATATCGTGATCACCGGTGTTGGTGGCACCGGCGTTGTCACCATCGGTGCAGTCATCGCGCAAGCTGCCCATATCGATGGCAAAGGGGCCGGCATGATGGAAATGGCAGGCCTCGCCCAAAAAGGCGGCGCGGTTCATATTCATTGCCGATTGGCAGCAAAACCTGAAGATATCAGCGCCATCCGCGTGGCAACAGGCGAAGCACACGCGTTGATTGGTGGCGATCTGGTGGTCTCAGCTGGGGCAAAGACCTTGGGTTTGACCCGCACCGGGCAAACCGGCGCGGTGGTCAACAGCCATGAGATTATTACCGGCGATTTCACCCGCAACATAGAATTTGCACTGCCAATAGATCGGCTGAGCCTTGCGCTACAGGCGCGGTTGAAGGACCGGTTGGACGTGTTCGATGCATCTGCTTTGGCAAAAGCCACGCTGGGGGATTCAATCTATTCTAACATGATGATTTTTGGCGCCGCCTGGCAACGCGGTCTGATCCCGTTGAGTTATGCGGCGATTGAGCAATCCATCGAATTAAACGGGGCCGCAGTCCAGCGCAATTTGCGCGCGTTTGAGATTGGTCGCTGGGCTGTGCTTTATCCCGAAGATGCGGCGAAAGTTCTGAGCCCAAATGTCCTTGACCTGCCAAAAACACTGGACGAAAAAATTGCGTTTCGCGCTGACCATCTGGTCCAGTATCAATCCAAGCGGCTAGCAAAACGCTATCGCAAGCTGGTCGAGACGGTTGCGGATGCCGGGCTGAAAGAAGCTGTTGCAAAGGGCTATCACAAGCTATTGGCGTATAAGGATGAGTACGAAGTGGCGCGTCTGTTGCTGACATCGCAGGCGAAGGCTGCGGAAGAATTTGACGGCGACTTTAAGATGACCTTTCATCTGGCCCCTCCGATCCTTTCTAAGACCGGACCAGACGGCCGCCCTGTCAAACGTGAATTTGGTGCAGGGATGTTGCGCCCATTGCGGATAATGGCACGTCTGAAAACCCTGCGCGGCACGCCGCTGGATATTTTTGGATACAGCGCCGAACGCAAGATGGAACGGGCCCTAATCAAACAATATGAGAAGGATATGAAAGCGATTTTGCCTAAGGTGACGCCTGAGACGCTCGAGATCGCGACCGCGCTGGCAGTACTGCCGCTGGACATTCGCGGTTTTGGGCCAGTGAAGGCTAAGAACGAATCCAAGGCCGCAAAACGACGCGAGGAACTATTGGTTGCGTTCTCTGCCGGTGGCGCGCCGCTTGCCAAAGCAGCAGAATAGAATTGAGG
>RCNB010000725.1_pt1 | contig 21395 bp, 22 predicted proteins | sample 2041321 | NCBI WGS metagenome assembly RCNB01 (sample SAMN09708232, study PRJNA481090) | Marine sediment metagenome, whole genome shotgun sequencing project. | reverse complement strand
CGTGCGCTCTATATCCCCGGGCTCGTTGCCCTGGTAAGCGACGGCATCGGTTTCCTCACACTCATGGTTATCGAGATCCCGGTAATTCAGGAGCTGGCACTGACGGCCAGTATCGGTGTTGGCGTATTGATCTTCACCAACCTCATACTGTTGCCCGTGTTGATGTCCTATGTGGGCCTGTCAAAATCGTCGCTGCGTTACCTGCATCGCAAAAAGGATAATCCGTCGAAACTTTGGCCGTTCGTCGCGCGCTTTGCGAAACCGCCATTTGCACCGGTCGCGATCGTGGTCGCCATCGCGCTATTCGGCTTCGGGTTCTACGCCAGCAAGGATCTGCGAATTGGCGACCTCGACGCCGGCGCCCCGGAGTTGCGGCCAGACTCCCGCTATAACCTGGACAATGCGTTTCTAACGGAAAACTACACGACCAGCACCGATGTCTTCGTGACGATGGTACAGACTGCGCCTCAGCAGTGTGGCGAGTACAGCACCGTCTCCGCGGTCGACCGCTTTCAGGAGGTTCTGAAGAACACGGAAGGTGTGCAGTCAGTCATTTCACTCGTCGACGTGTCGAAACGCGTGATCATGGCGATGAACGAGGGTAATCCCAAGTGGCACACTTTGAGCCGAAACAGGTACATCATGAACAACTCACTCAGTTCTGTACCGAGTACGCTGATAAACACTGACTGCAGCATGGTGCCTGTTCTCATTTTTCTGAATGATCACAAGGCAGAAACCCTGAATGAGGTCATCCGTGTTGCTGAGGCCTTCGCTGCCGAACACGACAGTGCCCAACTGGAGTTTACTCTCGCCGCAGGCGACACGGGTTACATCAAATTCGCACTCGCCGCCGGCAATGCGGGCATTGAGTCTGTAACCAATATCGTGATCGGCAAGGCACAATACCAAATGCTGGCACTGGTATACGGGGTCGTTAGTTTCCTCGTGTTTCTGACATTCCGTTCATGGCGTGCTGTGGTCTGCATCATCCTGCCGCTGGCGCTGACCTCGGTTCTCGGTCAGGGCCTCATGGCTCAGCTGGGCATCGGTGTAAAGGTCGCGACGCTGCCTGTAATCGCCCTGGGCGTCGGTATAGGTGTCGACTATGGCATCTATATCTACAGTAAGTTGGAGAGCTATCTGCGGCGTGGATTGTCGCTCCACACGGCATATCTGAAAACGCTGCAAACAACGGGTGTCGCTGTTGCGTTTACTGGTCTGACACTAGCGATCGGCGTGGGTACATGGATATTCTCACCGATAAAATTCCAGGCTGATATGGGCCTGATGCTGACGTTCATGTTCCTTTGGAACATGCTCGGCGCGCTCCTGCTGCTACCGGCAATCGCGCACTACCTGGTCAAGCCGGAAACAGCTGTTGCCGATGCGCACGAATTGCAACCTGGTACATGAAGTATCAGTCGCAATCTTTTGTTTTTACTTGAATAATAGTTTTAATGAATTCGCTAATATAGAGCGAACGATTAGCGCTCGCCCATCAAGCTACGAATCTCGGGCATGGACTTCTGCACACAGCCCTCACCCTCTTTGATCGCTTCGGCGGCGCGATGAAACTCCAACATGCCAATATGGGCTAGCTTAGGTGAGAGCAGTACATCCGCCGGGTCGCCGGCCAGCCGGCTTCGCGTGATCCTGTCCTGAAAAATATTGACGGAATTGGCAATGGCGTGGAACAAGCCGGGAGCCTCATCTCTATCATCATGATTCGGAAAGATGGAATTCGAATACTCCCTCGCCTGTTGTTTGATGCTGCTCAATATGCCCCGATCGTCCGTGGGAGTCGCTTCCGGCATTTCATTATTGGTCTTGCCGATGATGCCTGAATTCAGGTTAACGGCGATCACGACATCCGCCCCCAGTGCGCGGCAGACGGACACCGGAACAGGATTGACGAGGCCTCCATCCACCAACCATCGCTCGTCATGGCGAATTGCAGGGAACAGGCCCGGCAATGCCATCGAGGCTCGAACCGCATCTGCGAGCGGTCCTTCCGTAAACCAAACCTCCCGCCCGGTGTCGAGGTTCGTGGACACCGCTGCGTATTTCTTCGGCATGTCCTCTATGCGCTGATCCTCGGCAGCAACATAGTTATGCAAAAACCAGCTCAGTCGCTTCGTATCGACAAATCCGGATTGTGACAATTTGATATCAAAAAACCGTAGTACATCGGTTCGGGTTGAGCTGAGAACCCATTGTTCGAGTTTCTCCAGATTGCCGGCCACATATGAACCGCCAATGATGGCGCCGACCGATGTTCCGCAAACAACATCGGGCTCTAACCCTTCTCGCAAAAGCGCCTTGATCACGCCGATGTGCGACCAGCCGCGCGAGGCACCAGAGCCCAGTGCCACACCTAGTTTTAGCTTGGTGGTCGATTTATTCAATGGGTGGCCTCACGTGACAAATGTTAGCAGGATGGCGGTCAGTTGTACGTGTAATCCGCCGCTTGATCGTTATCCCTTTGAACATTAAGCTGCCTGCATAGTCGCTGTGCTGCCCCTATGCCCAATACACCACCTAAGCGAGATACGCGAACGCGTGTGCTTGTAACGAGCCTGCTCCTGTTCAATGAACAAGGCGAGCCGAATACGACAACCAACGCAATCGCTGATGAACTGGATATCAGCCCCGGCAACCTTCATTATCATTTCCGCAGGAAGTCGGAAATTATCGATGCGCTACTTGCGGAGTTTCAGGCCGATGTGCGGCGCGTCCTTGAGCCGCCGTCGACAGACAATATTTCGATTGTTGATTTCTGGGTTTTCCTGCATCTGCTACTGGAGGTGATAGCCGGCTATCGTTTTCTGTTGCGAGATATGGAAACGCTATCGGGCAAGTACCCGAAGGTCGGCCGCACACTTGGCGGATTTGCAAAGGGCCTGACGGCAGTTATGCAATTGTACCTCGACGGTCTCAAGCGAAATGGTGTTTTGAATATCGACGACAGTGAGGTCCCAGTCGCCAGCAGAAACCTGGCTGTTATCGCGCTGTTCTCCGAACGGTTCAACACGATTTCGGGAGTTGATCATTCTGCCGATGCCGTCGCTCTCGAAACAGCAAGGTCTGTTCTTGCCTTGCTTCTGCCGCACTCGAGCGGCGAAACAGCATCAGTTTTCAGCGAACTCTCACGGCAATACCGCCACTAAAAAGGGCCGCTGATAGCGGCCCTTCAATGGTCAGCCGATGGGGGGTTACCTGCTGACCTGTTCCAACGCCTTGTTAACACGATCGTACGCGCGTTTGCTGACCTTAGTCATGCTAGCCTGATACTTGTTTCGTACCACTTCGCCGTCTTTCGCCAACTCATCGAACTTCGCATCGAAATCCGATCGAACCTGCGAAATCAAACCAACAACCTGTGAAACCAGGCCGATGCCGGCCAGGAATGCCTTGTCGGCGATAAGTATGGGTTGACCGATGGGCGATTCCTCGAGTTGTTCGAGCACCGATTTCTTCGCTACCTTCCTGGCGCCAACCTTCTTCTTAATTACTTTCCTTTTCCGTGCAACTGTCTTCTTGGCTGCGGCTGCCTTTTTACTTACGACTGCCTTTTTACTGACGACTGCCTTTTCGATTTCGGCTGCCTTCTCACTGACTTCTGTTTTCAAACTGGTTTCTGTCATTGCGTCCATCTTTCTGCTCCTGAATCTCAATTAATGCTATTGGAAAGGCCTGGGGTGACCACACTAATACGCGCCTACCCTTTCTTGCCGGTCGCCTTCTTTTTGGCTTTGCGCTTGGTCGCAGCTGGCGCCTTGCGTTTCGCCGGGGTCTGTTTTCCGTCGACTGCTGCAAGGACTTTATCGAGTTTGCGGCTCAGCTTGTCTAAATCACGCTTGGTCGGAACACCGAGTCGCTCGACAGCGGCTCCGACTCGCGAGTCAAAAACGCTGTAAAGCTTGTCTAGTTGGGATGCGTCGCGAATGTGCTCGATAAGCCCGCTCGCTTTCGCCTCCGTTTCGTCTGTCATATCGCTAATAGCACCCTGAACCTCATCGATGAGCGCCTGTGTCTTTTTCGTGGCCTTCTTGCGAAATGCCTCGCCGGTTTCGACAAGCGTGTCGAAAGTTTTCGAGCCAAGCTCTTTGGCATTTGACAATGCGCCGAGACCGGCCAGAAATACGTGCTCCAACTCACCGCCAGCCGCGGCTGATTTCGAACTGCTGGCTTTCTGTTTTGATTTGGCTTTTTTCTGTGTCATGGTGATACCTTTCTGGCTTGCCGTTACCTCAATGCGAAGATCGTAGCGGCAAAAGCTAGGGTAATCACACTAATCCGGGCTGCAAACTGATGAGGCATCGTGCGAATTAGTAAGGGGCATGATCTTGGCGTCGATGAGGCAAAACGACGCGTCGATACCATTTCTGGCGAGCTGAACGAGAAATTCGGGCTGGCATCCAGTTGGGACGGCGATGATATGCACCTGAAAGGCAATCACCTCTCCGGCCGCATCGCGGTAGCGGAACAAAGCATCGAAATTCACGTCAGGTTGGGTCTCTCCCTGATTATGTTCGAACGCCGTATTCGAGCCGGTATCGAGGAGGCTATTGCTCATCACCTCCCCTGACTCTAATTGCTACACACGCCCGGTCGTTCCGATGTATCATTATCAGTTGGCGGGAGGAATAGCATGTTGCCGCATCACGACGTCGTCGCCGAGATACTGAATCTGCCCGATGGGCCGCAGATTGGCGCGTTTTTTGACTTCGACGGAACTCTAATCTCAGGCTACTCAGCCTTCGCGTTTATCGAAGAACAGATCAAGCGTGGCCACCTGTCGCCACGCGAACTCGCAGAGCTCGTTGGGGCGATGGCCAGTTTCGGTCTCGGCAATATGGGCTTTGCAGCCATGATGTTGGCAGCATCACAATTCTTACGCGGCATTCGCGAAGACAGCTACGCGGCTTTTGGCCACGAGCTGTTTGGGTCCCATATTGCGCGTCAAATCTACCCCGAGTCACGCGCCCTGGTGCAGGCGCATCTGCGCAAGGGGCACACGGTCGCTATCATTTCATCGGCGACGATCTACCAGGTCAAGCCAGCCGCTGACGACCTCAATATCGAACACGTGCTGTGTACCGAGCTTGAGATAGAAAAAGGTTTGTTCACCGGTGCTGTGGTGCGGCCAACCTGTTTCGGACCAGGCAAGGTACGGGCCGCTGAGACGCTCGCCGAGAAACATGGCGTCAATCTCGACGCCAGTTATTTCTACTCGGACAGCGACGACGATATCCTGCTGCTCGAACGCGTTGGTAATCCCAGGCCGCTAAACCCGAACAACAGGCTGCTCGCACTCGCCGAAAAATACGGCTGGCCCGTGCGTAAATTTGGCAGCCGGGGCAATACTCAGGTTACCGACTGGATTCGATCACTGATGATGCCGGTAAGCCTCGTTGGTTCGGTGCTCGCCGGAATACCAATCTGGGCACTGACCGGGTCCAAGCGCGATGCGTTGAATTTCTCTATTTCCTTGTTTGCCGACACGGCGAGCGCAATCATCGGGCTCAACCTGAAGATCAAAGGCGAGCAGCATTTATGGTCACACCGGCCCGCTGTCTTCATATTTAACCACCAGAGCAATGTCGATCTCGTCATCGTAACTCGCTTATTGCGTCGCGATATCACGGGCGTAGGCAAGCGCGAGATCCGGGATATGCCGATCGTCGGACGTGTAATGGAGGCGGCCGGCATCGTACTAATCGACCGTCAGGACACGGCCGCCGCTATTGAGGAAATGACAGCACTGGTCGACGTCATGCGCGTCGAAGGCAAGTCCGTCGCCATGTCGCCCGAAGGAACTCGCGCAATTTCGCCAAAACTCGCGCAATTCAAGAAAGGCGCGTTTCACCTTGCGATGCAGGCTGGCGTGCCGATCGTGCCGATCGTGATTCATAACTCGGTCGACGTGCAACCCAAAGGCGATATGCTTTATCACCCGGGAACAGTTGAAGTCGAGATTTTGCCACCTGTGGAAACGAACACATGGACGGTCGACAAGATCAATGAACATGTTGCCGACGTAAGACTTTTGTACCTGAAGGCGTTGAACCAGGTAGCTGACCTCAATGTCGTCGAGTTCGCGGAAAAACGCGAGGCTCCAAAAACCAAAAGCCCCGCAAAACGCAAGACGCGCAATGCCGGCGATTCTGCAGCCAGTTCGGACTAGTACGCTATGGATCAGTTAAACCCACAGGACGCTCAGTTTCTGTACATGGAATCAGACAATAATCTGACACATGTAACGTCGATTGTAATCATGGATCCGACAACCGTTCCCGGTGGCAAAACTGTGCGCTTCAAGGAAATATTGTCGCATGTCGAGGGGCGCGTACACATGAGCCCGCTGTTTCGGCGCCGACTCGTGCGCGTACCGCTGGAACTCGATTTTCCGTACTGGGTAGACGATGAGCATTTCGACCTGGAAAGTCATGTGCGCCACAGTCGCCTGCCTGAACCAAGCGACTGGCGTCAGTTTTGCATTCACATGGCGCGCTATCACTCGCGGCCAATCGACATGCGACGGCCGCTATGGGAAATGCTAGTCCTTGAGGGTCTCGACAGTATCAGCTGGTTACCCAAGGGCAGCTACGCAATTGCGACAAAAGTCCACCATGCGGCTGTCGATGGAGCGTCAATCGTCAGTTTCTTCAGTGCACTGGCCGATATCGACAATAAAGGAACACCAGCGGTTCCGCTGAATACGGCGAAGCTCTGCCGCAGCCCGGAACCCAGTTTGCTGGATATGGGTGTTCGCGCCGCGTGGCATACGCTCCGCTCACCGATTGGCATCATCGACGGTGTCATGCGCTCAGCGCCAAATCTATATCGACTCGCACAAAGCGCATTGAGCTCTCGGAGCGAAGAAAAGTACTCCGTGCCCGATACGCAGTTCAATTGCCCCACAACCCCCCATAAAGTATTCGATGCAACCGCATTTCCGTTGGCGGATCTGAAAGCTGTTCGCAAGGCAGTCCCTGATTGCACGATTAACGATGTCGTGTTGACTGTTTGCGGTGGCGCATTGCGCCACTATTTACAGCATCAGGACGAGCTGCCAGAAAACCCACTGATTGCATGGGTGCCAATCAATTCGCGCCAAAAGGGCGTGACGATTCAGGATCGTCCCGGCAATGACATCAAGTCGATGACGGTACCGATTTTTACGAATATCGAGGATCCGATTGAGCGTCTGCAATGCGTGCAACACGCAACACAACGTAGCAAGGCGGCGAAATCCGGCGTCTCCGCGCGTCTGATGACAGATCTAAGCAAACACGTTCCTGCTGCAACCCAGGTCGCGGCGGGTCGACTTGTGCTGCGAGCAGGGTTGGCTGCTCGAATGTGCAACCTGTTTGTTTCGAATGTACCGGGACCGCAGGAAACTTTGTATATGAATGGTGCCCGGCAGGTGGCGACCTACGGAATGGCACCACTTACCGATGGTATGGGTCTGTTTATCGCTACGCCCAGTTACAATGGAAAGATCACTTTCTGCGTTACATCTACCCGGGACGCGTTGCCGGATATCCATTTTTTCGTGACCTGTATCGAAAAGGCGATGGCCGAGCTGAAGCGTGCAGCCAAGCCAGTCAAACCGGTCAAACCAGTCAAACCAGTCAAACCAGTCAAGCCAGTCAAGCGGCGCGATGCTGGTTAATAAAGTCTCGATGTGCTGACGCAGTTTTGGCGGGGCATTCAAGCATCGGTACATGACCGATTTTCTCAAACACGATGCACTGATTTTGTGGAATGCGCTCTTTCATAATTTCCGTGCAACTGACGTCGATAATGCGATCGCCGCGCCCCCAGATAATAAGAGTCGGTGCAGAGACATTGCGTAGCTGGTCATCCAGCGGCCGGTTCAAATTATCGTCGTAAAGTGACCAGAATATCCGATCCAGAAAACCGCGTTGGTCAATCAATTGCTTGCCGATGTGCTGTTTAAGTACACCTGGAATCGGCATGGGCCTGTACACAATGAGTTTGAGCAGTTTGTCCAACTCCTGAAACGAAGACACGACCAGCAAGTTCTCACCGAGGTTTGCAGCTAACTCGACCTCGCTTTTGTTGATGCTGCTCACGCCGGCGTTGTTCAACAGCATCATCGTAATGACGCTGGATGGGTAAGCTAACGCATATTCCAACGCGAGGTATCCACCCATCGAATTTCCAGCGATATGAAATCTGTCAATGCCCATCGCTTCAACGAACTTGCGTAAGCGTCGTACCTGGGTGGAAATACGATAATCCGCGTTTGGGTCCGGATCCCTGCCATTCTCCCCGAATCCAGGCAAGTCCGGTGCGATGACGCGAAATTCTTTGCGCAGATGGCGCGCATAGAGCGGCCAGTTGTCTTTGTCACCAGCGAAGCCATGCAGGAGTATCACGATCTCGCCGGACTCTAGGCCACCGTCGAGGTATGGCCAGGTGACGCCGTCGACGTCGACATTGCGAGCCCGCAAGCCCGCGAATCGGTGCACCGCACTCAGCATCAACGCAACAAGGTGCTCCGGAAAAACAAGACGAAGAAGCAGAAAAGCGACAAGCAGACCGACTGCCAACAGAACAATGATAGAGGTTAAAACCGTCAGCTCGCTCTCCGCGTAATGTCACCGGCCATCTGCCGGTATCCGCGATCGATGTCACCAAGGATCTTATCGAGTTTACGACTGACCTTGCTTTGTATCCGGATCTGCTCGATTTTCGGCCAAGTTGATTTTTCGCCCATTTCAATGAGTTCCACGATCTCATCGACCGAAAGATGAGCCAACAACTTCAGCGGATTGAAAAATCGCTTGTCAGGAAGAATATTGACATCGCCGACGTAATCCTGATTGATGACACCGAGTACTACGTTTGTCAGACGGCTGACCGTAGGATTCCATGACAGCGGTTTTTCCAGCAGTGACGCGCCGGCGTTGATGCACTCTCTTGCCATTGACTCAGTGGCGAGTCGCATGGTCAACAGGGCGCTTTTCCTCTCGCCTTCCGTATTCGTCAGGAATGGAAACACGTGTGGATTAACCTGGCTGACGACAAAGTGATTGACACCGTAGACTCGGGCCAGCCGTTTTGCCGGCAGATCATCGCTCACCGAACCGTCCACCCACTTGCGCGCCGGTAGATACGGCTGCCTCTTGCCTTTGTCGTTCTTGGCTGCGAGCGTAACTGGCGGAAAGAACCCCGGGACTGCCGTCGACGCCATGACTGCCTCGCGGATATAGACATTTGGTGTCGTGATTGCATTGAGCAGACGCGATGTCTGGTGTTTTTCGGCAGCGGCGATCGAGATGTTGAGATGTTGACCAGTACGTTCAAAGGCCTCGAGAAACGTCAGATCCGGCACCAGTCGCTCGATAACCTCAAACACTTCCTCGGATTTTATGACTTTCCGCATTAACCCGGAAAGACGCCCAAGCAGACCGCTTTCCAATTCGATTTCGTGTACCAGGTTCTCCGGTTCGAATACTTTCTTCAGATCCTTGGCGAAATTCGTGCTGACAACGCTGCCAACAACCGCGCCGCCGCTGCTGCCGGATAGAATTCCTGGCAGTAGTCCATGTTGCCACAGCGTCTTTACAACGCCGACATGGAAATACAGCAATGATCCGGCACCGCCCATCATGAGTGCTGAGCGGCCATTGCAATGCTGCGCCCGGCGGAAGAAGTCGAGGCGCTCGTCAAACGGAATACTCTCTGCACATTCACTCGCGAGCACATCAAGCGCTGCGACAACCTCGTCGACGTAATCGACGATCAACTTCTTGGTTCCGAACTTCGATTTGCCGTAGAGCCGCGGATGGCCCATGCCGTCAATATTACCGTGGACACCTTCGTTCAGCGCGAAGAGAATGCCCGTACAATCGCCCTTGGCTCTGAGCCTCTTCAGCTTTCTGAGCCTCTTTCGAATGGAGGCGTAATCGAAATGCTTGGACTCGTCCGAGGTCTTCCATTTCACAACGCCGGATTGCACGTCGTGTGCAATCGCCGCTTCCGTCCACTCCTCGTAACTCGTGGCGGCATCCATCTGCGCTTGCAGTCGTTCGGTAGCTGAGAAAATCATATGCTGTGCCCGACTTTCATTACCTTACTTCGTCATAGAGCATATGCTACTGCGATTCGGGGTGAGGAACTACCTAATGGCACGGAAAATTCAACTTTGTCAGCAGTAATCCACAAAGTTGTTTTCGGCGCTCGAGGTTGTACTCGAGCGCCGATGACATACGCCGAATGTTCGTATTGCCCAATCGGCAGAGCTAAAACAGCTTCTTCGCAAGTCCGAGTACGTCGTCCAACCCAAAGCCATCATCACCGCCAAGTCCACCAAGCAGCCCTGGCAATGAACTCTCCAGAGATTTGCCTTTGTTGGTGTTTTTGCTCATCGCACCCATCACCAGTCCCGCGAGCAGCGGTAGCGCCTTCTTGATCAGGCTTGTGTCGATTCCAGTCGACTCTGCGGCCTTCGCTGCGACATTGCGACTGACATCTTTGCTGCCAAAAAGGTGGCCAAGGATCTTGTTGCCGTCCGATACCGAGTCTGCAGCTGACATCAGGTTGGCATCATCCAGATAGCGCTCGTGATTGCCTCCTTGCAACGCACCTTGCAACGCAGATAGCCCACCTTTCGGTTCAACCTGTTTCTTGAAACCCTGCAGCAGTGCCGGACCCAGCGCACCAACAAGATCATTGGCTTTCGAGGAACTCAGACCAAGCCCGCTGGCCAAACCTCCAAGGCTACTCTGCCCACCCGATTGTTTTAGTAATTCAAGCAAATCCATATTCGTTTCCTCAATCCGCTTAATCCAGCGGGATTTTTATTTTTTGTCCCGGATATATTTTGTTGGGATCCGGAATCAGCTCTTTGTTTGCCGCATGAATGCGTGTGTACTGCGACGCCTTGCCGTAGAAGCGTTTGGCTATCCCGCCAAGCGTGTCGCCGCTGACGATTTCATAATATTCGACCTTTTCCTTTTCTTCTTCTTTCGGTTCAGGAAAGGTAAGGTCATCAGCAACTACTTTTTCAACGCCCTTGACGTCTCCCGCAAGGAGAACCGCCGAATCCCGCGTCGCTTCATTTACACAATCGCCACAAATCGTTGCGACTCCGTCATCAAAAGCAACATCGAGATTTTTAACACCGCTCAGTTTGATATCGAGATGTTGCTTAATGTTTTCCGCAGCCTCTTTATCCGTATCAAACAGTTTTTTACCGACGTCTTTTGCAAAATCGAATAAACCCATTTCATTACTCCCTAATGAATTGCTATTAGTCTTCCAGCAGGAAGCTCACTTTCATTACGACGCGATACTCTGAAACCTCTCCGTCTTTTACGACAACTTTCTGCTCTTTTATCCACGCGCCTTCGATATTTTTGATGGTCTTGCTAAAGCGTTTGATGCCCTTGCGTGCCGCATCCTCAAAGCCTTTGCTGGATGACGCGCTGATTTCTGATGTTTTTGCAATACTCATATCCTGATCCTCTCCAATGTGTCACAAATGATTCCGTTCCGGACGAGCTCCAGGCGAGCTTACCGCTGCGGAACATACAAGGATAACCCAAAAACGCAGACAATTTCACAAGCACGACCTATGCCGACACACTCGCGACTCTCTCGAACTTCGACGTGAAGTGCCGCAGCGATGGTGGCTCTTCGATGATTCTGAACCCCGTGAGCGTCTCTTTCACCTTGTTCAGTTCAGCAAACACCTCCACAACGTAATCGGCGTGAGACTGCGTGTACACGCGTCGCGGCATTGCAAGCCGAACCAGATCCATCGCTGCCGCCTCTTCACTACCGTCAGTCTTGCGACCGAACATCACCGTGCCGATCTCGCACGATCTGATGCCACCAAATTCGTACAATCCCGCAACAACGGCTTGCCCCGGATACTCGAGCGGCGGGATGTGTGGCAGCCACGCCCGCGCATCCACGAATACTGCGTGCCCACCAGCCGGCAAGACGACTGGCACACCCAAATCGACCAGTTGCTCAACAACGTATTCGCAGGTTCTCAATCGATAGGCCAGATAGTCCTCATCGACAATTTCGCTGAGACCTTGCGCAATAGCCTCCAGATCGCGACCGGCTAGTCCGCCGTAGGTCGGAAAACCCTCGATCTGTATGAGCCGGGTGCGCGCTTTCTCAGCAAGCGCATCGTCATTGAGCGCAAGCCAGCCGCCGATGTTTGCAAACGCGTCTTTCTTGGCGCTCATTGTCATACCATCTGCATACGAGAACATCATGCGAACGATGTCACTCACCGTCGTCTCCGAGAAACCCGGCTCTCGCATTTTGATGAAATAAGCGTTTTCGGCAAAGCGGCAGCTGTCGATAAAGAACGGTATGCCGTACTTGTGCGCCAATTCCCCAGTGCGCCGGATGTTGTCCATGCTAACCGGTTGGCCACCGCCGGCATTGTTTGTGATCGTAGTCATCACACACGGCACATGTCCCTCATTGGCGCGCAAGAAAGCGTCCAGCTTTGCAATATCCATGTTGCCCTTGAACGGATGTACAAGCGCCGGATCCTTGCCCTCTTCGATAACAAGATCATGCGCCTCGGCGCCGGACGCCTCAATATTGCTTCTGGTCGTATCGAAATGCGTATTTGAAGGAATTACTTTGCCCTCGCCGCCAATTAGCGAGAACAAGATGCTCTCGGCTGCTCTGCCCTGGTGCGTTGGCAGGATGTGTTTGAAGGGCATGAGATTCTTAACGGCCGATTTGAAGCGATGGTACGAAGGCGATCCAGCGTAGCTCTCGTCGCCACGCATCAGCACAGACCATTGTGTCGCGCTCATGGCGGAGGTACCGGAATCAGTCAACAAATCGATCATGACATCGTCCGAATTCAGTAGAAAAGTGTTGAAGTGCGCAGCCTGCAAGAGCGCTTGTCGCTCTTCGACGGTGGTTAGCCGGATAGGCTCGACGGCTTTAATTCGGAAAGGTTCGATTATTGTCTTCATGCGGAGGCTCCGATTGCTTGCCCCGACATGTTGAACAGCAAATCAGGGCAAAAGCGCTGCGGTTGCCTGTCTTAGAACGGACCGCGCTCAACGCCTGATTGGGTAACTGCTAGATAGTAGGACTCCCTGTGATGCATTGAAACACTCCACGGATAAGTGTTTACACGTATCATCCTCTGTGCTGAAGGATTTCATACCGGAACCGCGTGGACGGTCATCAGACCCCAGAACCAGTCGATTTTCCTCTTATTCTCACTGTTGATGCTGAAGCCGGCCTCGGACAGACTTTGCTTCAGTTCGCTGCTGTTTAGCGTGTGCGCATGGGCATGTCGGGTCCAGGGCAAGATGCGATTCAGAACTCGCATCCAGACGTAGTCCCGACACCAGTCGGTGACGATCAAATTACCGTTCGGGGATATCACCCGGCGAATTTCCCGCAGTGAGGCACCGACATCCGGGAAGTAGTGCAAAGCGTTTGTGCAAGTTACCAACTGAAACTCCGCATCATCGAACGGCAATTGCGCAGCCTCGCCTTCGAGAACAGTCGCCCGCTGACCGAGTTTTTGTCTTGCCATATCGAGCATGGCTGGCACCCTGTCGATCCCGACCAACTCTGCAGAATCCAATCGCCCCGCAAGTACCCGCAACAACATCCCGGTACCACAGGCAACGTCCAGTACGCGGTCGGCAGGCAGACCGTCAGTTGTCTCGAGTGTCATGCGCAACGATGCATTGAGATAGGCCGACCACCGTTGGTCGTAGCTGGGCGCGAGAGCCGTATATTCCTTGAGGAGCTTTGACGAGCTATGCATCAATAATATTCACCTTCTACGGGACATACCGGGTGCGATCGGCGCTGCGAGTTCCAATCTACCTGAATTCTCGTTAGCCTCCCAAAATGCAAGATAAAGTATCAGCGTTTACGCGAGAGTTGATCGATGAAATTGCCCGCGATCACTACAGCCTTCGCGCCTGGCGGAGGCTCCTGTCACGCTCGTGGCTGCGCTCACTCGAAGACATAGATAAGTCCCCTGCCCGCACGCGGTCATTCTGGTTGTGGGTGGTTGCCGTCGCCGCGATGGGGATCGGCATCATTTTGTTAGCGCTGTGGTTTCGAGCGCCCGAGCAAGCTCTCACGGCATCACTATTGTGGCTTCCCTGGTATGCAGGTTCTGTCTTCTTTGTCGTGACGCACCTTGGCATGGTGGATGACAGCCATGGGATGCCACACCAGCGTCTGTTGCTACCGAACGGCCTGAGTTTCATGCGGCTTGCATTGGCACCGCTGATCATATGGCCGTGTCTGCAGATTCCGGCCCACCCGGTGACCGGGTCGATCTTCGCATTATTTCTGGCCACACTATTGGTATCCGACCTGTTGGATGGGTGGCTCGCTCGACGCAACGACCAGTGCACCCGTCTCGGCCGCATGCTCGATGTAATCGCGGACATGGCGATACTCACTTTTCTGGCGATCGGCCTGTATTTGGCTGAAATCATTCCGGGCCTGCTGTTGTTATTGCTGATCGTGAGATACCCGACCCTGTTGATCGTGCTGCTCGTCCTATCCTTTGCGCGAGGACCGATCACGATGCGCCCATCAATAATCGGCAAAGCGACGACGTTTGCGACCAGCGTTGTGCTCCTCGGGCTTACCTTCCAGACATTTCTTACGGCTGCCTGGCCAACCGCAGAATCGATCGAATGGTCGATCTGGTTTCTCTATATGTTGATCAGCGCGAATATTGTGTACTTGCTCTATCGGGGCGTCACCTGGACGGACGAATGACCGAGAAGCACATTCTTTCTGGAAGGATAGAAATTACGGTTGCAGAGGCAAGACTGTTGTGTACTTGACCCGGCGTAAGACGAAGGTGGAGCTGGCCGAACGTACGGCCGAGTGCTTCAGTACTTGTGCGTTAAGAAACCGGTTGTAGGCGTCCATGTCGCGAACGACAACATGTAACACGTAATCCCGTTCACCCGACACTGAAAAGCACTCCGTAACTTCGGGCAACAATGCCACATGACGCTCGAAATCCTGCCTGTTCTCATCCGTGTGCTCGGTCATCGCGACCGACAACAAAACCTGAATTTGAAAACCCGCCTGCTGCGGGTTCAGCAGTGCAACCTGGGCGGTGATGAGCCCGCTTTCTTCGAAGTCCCGAATTCGTCGCCAAACAGAACTCCGTGACATGCCAGCGATTTCGGCAAGTTCACTCTGGCTGCGCGTCGCGTCGCCTTGTAAGGCGTTGAGCAACAGATGATCGGCTCGTGATAGCTGCATGCCCATATACTGTCAATCTATTTAATATTTTGCAACATCTGTCTCAGGTTAATAACTAAATAGACTATTTCTGAACACAAAATCAGTCGAAAGTGCGCATACTGTCGAAAAGTTTTGTTACGCGGGAGCATCAGATGTCTGAGCAATTCGACAATCCAATGGGTCTGGACGGATTTGAGTTCGTCGAGTTCGCCTCACCTGAATCCGGAGTCCTGGAATCGGTCTTTCATCTGCTCGGCTTTGACGCCGTGGCACGCCATCGTTCGAAGAACGTGACGCTGTATCGCCAGGGCAACATCAACTTCATATTGAATGAAGAGCCCGATAGTCTCGCAGCCTATTTTGCGCAGGAACATGGCCCGTGTGCCTGCGGCATGGCGTTTCGTGTCAAAGACGCGCATTTTGCCTACAACAGAGCACTGCAACTTGGCGCCCAGCCGATCGATGTTCCGACCGGACCGATGGAATTACGCCTTCCGGCCATCAGAGGTATTGGCGGCGCACCACTGTACCTGATCGACCGCTATACCAAAGGCAATACGTTCTATGACATCGATTTCGAATTCTTCGATGGCGTCGACCGGCACCCTGAGGGCTGCGGCTTCAAGGAAATCGATCACCTTACGCACAATGTTTACCGGGGCCGTATGGGCTACTGGGCGAACTTCTATGAAAAGCTGTTCAACTTTCGTGAATATCGCTATTTCGATATCAAGGGCGAGTACACAGGTTTGTTCTCGAAGGCCATGGCCGCGCCGGATGATCGGATTCGAATTCCCCTGAATGAGGAAGCATCACAGGGAACAGGACAGATCGAAGAATTCCTGATGGCGTTCAACGGCGAGGGCATTCAACACATCGCCCTGAGTTGCGACGACTTGTTTGCATGCTGGGATCGGCTCAAAGAGCGTGGCCTGAAATTCATGACGCCACCACCGCATACCTACTATGACATGCTGGAAGACAGGCTTCCAAAACACGGCGAACCCATTGACGAATTGAAGTCACGCGGTATTTTGCTGGACGGGTCGACTAAAGACGGCGACCCTCGCCTCTTGTTACAGATTTTCTCGGACACGATGCTTGGCCCGGTATTTTTTGAGTTCATCCAGCGCAAGAAAGATGACGGATTTGGCGAAGGTAATTTCAAGGCACTGTTCGAGTCCATTGAACGCGATCAAATAGCCCGTGGAATCGTCGGCGAGCAAAAGGAGGCCCAATGAAACTCAAAAGAATTCACCATGTGGCCTATCGCTGCAATGACGCAAAGGAAACCGTTGAATTCTACGAGCGCGTGTTGAATATGGAATTCATGCTCGCGTTCGCTGAGGACCAGGTCCCCTCGACAAAGGAACCCGACCCATACATGCATGTGTTTCTCGATGCCGGCATGGGCAATGTGCTCGCGTTCTTCGAATTGCCGACACGACCCGAGATGGATCGCGATCACAACACACCGGAGTGGGTACAGCACCTGGCCTTCGAACTCGAGGATTACGACGCACTACTCGCAGCGAAAGAACATGTCGAAGCCGAGGGAGTCGATGTCATTGGGCCGATCAATCACGGCATTTTTCAGTCGATCTACTTTTTTGATCCGAACGGCCATCGGCTCGAGCTCGTTGCCAATACGCAGACTCAGGAACAGATAGACGAACTCAAACGTGTCGCACCGGATATGCTAGAGGAATGGAACCGCACCAAGAAGGCTCCGCGCCACGCAGCCTGGCTGCACGAGCTCGAATTCCGGGGGTAGTGAATAGTGAAACTCGCAACACTTAAAAGTGGCCGTAACGGCCAACTCGTCGTCGTATCGCGCGACTTGAGCCGATACGCGTCGGCTGCCAGCCTGGCACCCACTCTGCAGGCAGCGCTCGATGACTGGGCGAAAACCCGCCCGCAGCTCGAGGCACTTGCAGCGGAGCTCGAAGCCGGAAATAGCGGCGAAGCTTTCGATCAAAGTGCTTGTGAATCGCCGTTACCACGTGCCTATCAGTGGGCCGATGGTTCCGCGTACGTCAACCACGTTGAACTTGTTCGCAAGGCGCGTGGTGCCGAGATGCCGGACAGTTTCTGGACCGAGCCACTCATGTACCAGGGTGGCTCTGACTCATTCCTCGCACCGAGAGACGACATCCCAATGGGGGACGAGGCCTGGGGTATCGACTTCGAGGCCGAAGTGGCCGTGATCACCGATGATGTGCCTATGGGCGTCAGTGCAGCAGATGCCGGCCAGCACATTCGCCTGATCATGATCGTCAACGACGTGTCGCTGCGCGGACTGATTCCGGGTGAGTTGGGCAAGGGCTTCGGTTTTTTCCAGTCCAAACCATCCAGCGCGTTCTCGCCAATCGCCGTCACGCCGGATGAACTCGGCGATGCATGGACCGATAACAAAGTGCACCTGCCATTGCTGTCGACCCTGAATGACGAACTATTCGGCAAGCCCGAGGCCGGAATCGACATGACCTTCGATTTCAGCCAGCTAGTTGCGCACGCCGCGAAGTCACGGCCGCTGGGTGCTGGCACGATCATCGGCTCTGGCACTGTCTCGAACAAACTTGATGGCGGTCCCGGCAAGCCGGTTAACGAAGGCGGCGTGGGTTACTCGTGCATTGCTGAACAGCGCACAATAGAAACGATTCAGGACGGCAGTCCGACGACATCGTTCATGCAGTTCGGTGATCGCATCCGTATTGAGATGTGCAACGCCGATGGCGAGTCAATTTTCGGAACGATCGATCAGACGGTTGTCCGCTACACCGGGTAGAATGCCCGGGTGACGATAAAGCTCTACAGTTACTGGCGTTCTTCGGCGGCGTACCGCGTTCGTATTGCGCTCAATCTCAAGGGTCTCGATCACGAAATCGTGCCGGTCTCATTGCTGCCTGGCGAGGCAGAGCATCGCCAGGATGCATACCGTGCACGCAACCCGCAGATGCTTGTGCCGTTTCTCGAAGATGGTGATTTCAGCACTGGTCAATCGATGGCCATCCTCGAATATCTCGAAGAAATGTACCCCGAACCTGCGCTATTGCCAGCTGATGCACAGCAACGCGCTGCGGTTCGTTCTTTTTGTAATTCGATATGTTGCGACATTCACCCGCTCAACAATCTGCGCGTAATGCAATACCTGAAAGGTGAGCTGGACGTATCCGATGAACAATTCAACGCCTGGTACGCGCACTGGATTCACGAAGGCTTCAAGGCCGCGGAAACCGCTGCGACTGAATTTGCGGATGCCGGACAGTTCGTATTCGGCGAATCAGTGTCATTGGCAGACGCCTGCCTGATACCGCAGGTTTACAACGCGCGCCGGTTCAAAGTGCCACTCGATGATTATCCGCGCCTCATTGCCGCCACTGATGCGTGCAACAATCTCGAGGCATTCATACAAGCTGCGCCGGAAAAGCAGCCGGATAGCACGAACGCGGCTTAGCGTTCGACGTTAATTTCCAGTCCCTTTTTTCTGCGAGAATCCGCAATATTTCCTGAGGGCTTCACGCTGAGTGTCGTCACCTGCGGCGTCGTCTTTTAGGAGCAAATCAACGTCCGCACGGCTGGGAATGCTGGTTTGCGCCCCAAGCTTGGTACAAGCAAGAGCTCCCGCCGCATTGGCTCTTTTCAAGGCGGTTTCCAGGGGTTGCTTCTGGTTGAGTGCAGCCACGAGAACCCCGCAGAAGGTATCGCCAGCGGCCGTCGTGTCGACAGCTTGCACCGTAAATCCGGGCTGCACAATTATGTCGTCCCCGGTTTTTGCACAGCAGCCACGGCTGCCCAGGGTTGTTATCACATACGGAATTTCAACGCGCCCGAGGCAGCTCGCAACATCACCATCGTGATCTGCGACGAGGGCCAGTTCGCCTTCATTGACAATTAAAATGTCGATGACTGCCAGAAGCTCCGGAGGCAGGTTCTGCGCCGGTGCAGCATTTAAGACGACTTTTACGCCCTGCTCGTGCGCGACACGCGCATATTCAGTCACAACATCAAGCGGAGTTTCAAGTTGCAGCAGCAAATGGCTGAACCCACCAAGCTCGGGAAGATCATCGGCGGACAGCCCACTATTCGCACCGGGTGCAACAGTAATAGCGTTTTCCGCATCATCGGACACCGAGATGAAAGCGGCACCGGTTCTGCTCTTTGGCAGTATCACCCGGTGCATCCAAACACCGGCTTCCGACAGTGAATCTTCAATAGGATCAGCAAACCAGTCGTCACCCAATGCGAGCAACATTTCAGTTGTCGCACCCCCGGCGCGAGCGCAGGCGATTGCCTGGTTGGCGCCCTTGCCACCTGGGAAGAAAGCGAGATCCCGTCCGAGTACTGTCTCTCCCGGAGCCGGGATGTGCTGCACTTGAACAACAAAGTCGAGGTTGGCTGAGCCGGCAACAAGAATCATGAATCTAAGGTACCCACATCATCGAAAGTGTTTCCGCGAACCAGCTTACCACGCCAGGATCAGGCTGAAACGTTGCTTGCTTCGCGTTAGTTCACCCGACCTGCCTGCGCATTTTACGCATTGCCATAACTGGAATTTGGCACTAAGGTTGCGCGATGGATGAAGATACACGCTGGGCCAATCTGCTGGCATCCCATCGCAAAATATTGCGTAAGGTGCTGGTCAAACTCACGGTCTACTATGCGGCGTTGGCCGCGCTGGTCGCAATCGTCGTCATGGCTTTCCCCAACATTGTCGATGATCTGCCGCTTGGCGGGGTTGGCGATATTGCCAGTTATGGCAGCACTTACTCGTACGAGCTCGAGGAGGCATTTCTCAGCGCGGACGATGAAGAGATCGAACAGATCGTCACCGATACATCGAAAGCGCGGCTGGCAAGAGGGCCTGTATGGCTTCGGGGCGCGTTGTCACTGTTGTACGCGATGATGGCCACGCTGGTGTTAATGTTACCCGTTTCGTGGGTTTACAAATCCATACATACTGACAGTATCTACGACCACTCGATCGACACGACAGCATTGGTCCTGCCTGCGGTCGTTGCCGGAATTGTCACCGTGGTGCAGCACAGTCTCGCGCTGGCCTTCAGCCTGGCCGGTATTGTGGCCGGCGTGCGATTCCGGAGAGCCCTCAGCGACACATTCGACACATTGTTCATTCTCTCCGCAGTCGGTGTCGGTATCGCTGCGGGAATTAAGTCGCTGGAAATTGCCGTTGTATTGACAGTGTTCTTTAATTACGCGGCGGTCGCCGTTTGCGCTTTTGGCGACGGACTCGAATCGCAACATGTCCTGCGGGAAGAAATTCGGCGTAAACAGGCAAAAGCAGCCAAAGCGCTGGAGAAGCAAACACGCTCCGATCCAAACAGGCCTATGTCGAATCTTTAGTCGGGTTCAGCAATTCCGCGAGAAATTTTCTGCCTCGGCAATGATCGTCTAGTTCCCGCTTTTTTCGTTTCGGCGTATTGATGACGCTGAAGAAGTTTTCGACCTTCATCAATGCCTTGGATTTGACCTTCGGATCCAACTCTTTCGAATTTCTGAAGAGCGCGAAAATTTCTTCGCGCTTCGAGTTTACGTGAGCAATCGTATCGTCCAAAACGCCAGGCGGTTGGCAGAGACCCGTGTAGTACGGAAATCTGACATCCCGAATCGGCAAGTGCGAAGGTGGAGCCGCATAACTTGCATTGACCAGCCCTGACATGTCGAAGTCAAACGGGATGGGAATGCGTGGCCCATCGGGATCTTCGCCGACCATAACTTCTACGTTGTGGCAGCAATCTTCACCTTCTGCCCCCCTAAGCACCGAATAGTCATTGTTCGCAACAAGAAATTGAAACAACTCGGCCAGCGCCGTCTTTTCACGGTCCAGCTCATCAAATTGAATTTCAGGAATCTTGAGCCTCTCCAACCCAAGGCGCTTTGCCACGTCGGAATCGTCCTCGATCACGAAGACGATGTCGGTCCAGGGATCCAGCTTCTCTTCACTGTCAACGTAAGTAAGGCGCAATAGCCGTGTCTTGAAACTATAGTCCGTTAAAATCTCCAGTGTGCGGTACGCCAGATACTCAAGAATGACATATTGACGAAACTTCGCGCCGCTTCTGCACGGCGCCACAACTTTCAACTTGTCCTGACCCGCAAACAGCGTCTTTTTG
>RCNB010002837.1_pt1 | contig 21430 bp, 17 predicted proteins | sample 2041321 | NCBI WGS metagenome assembly RCNB01 (sample SAMN09708232, study PRJNA481090) | Marine sediment metagenome, whole genome shotgun sequencing project. | reverse complement strand
ATTGCACAAATGGATTTCAACGGAAAATTACGACTTCGTAGATGGTTCTCACAATGTGTATGAGCGTTTTGCTGAACCAATTACGCATCGGCGACAGATTTTTTTCGTCAAATCAGAATATTGGGTGGTAGTTGATTCATTGACGGGGCAGGGAAGTCATTGTTTCGACTTATATTTCCACTTGATGCCGGGCTTAAATACGAAGCTCGATCGGGTATCCGGAAACATACAAGCTGGCAAAGAAGGCGGGCCTGAGTTGACTATCGCTCCGCTAAATGCGCAACGACAACAAGTCGACGTCATAAAAGGTGCGTCATTGCCTATTCAAGGATGGGTGTCGTTATTGTCCGGAGAAAAGCACCCTGCACCTGCGGTCCGCTATAGGCAGGAAATGGTCACAGCACCGGCCATTTTTTGTACAGTACTCTATCCGAGTGCAGGACCTGCTCGTGGAGAAATGCCGGTAGCGATATCCCAGCTTACAACCTCTCTCGACGGTGACTGTCTTGCGGGTGACGGGACCCTAACTTGCTTAAATATTGAGACAGATGCCCATATTGACTACTTGATCCTAGATAGGGATACCAACGCAAATCGTAGAAAGATTTTCGCTGAATATGAAACCGATGCTCAATTGATGTATATGAGACATGAAAAAGAGAGAGGACAGTTGGTGAAAGTGATGACGAGAGGATGCAGTAGCCTGATGTTCCAAGGTCAATCACTTTTGCATCGTTAATTCACAAGTTCACCGAGCTCTGATGGTCGCAAGTCGGATTAAGAGAGGATGCTTGCGTTGATCATATAGCGCCAATATCGTCTTCTTTCGCTCATAATTTAATTCGCGTAAATCTTCTGTGTCGAAGAATGGATAATGTGCGATTGGTACAACGGTTTAGTGAACCATGTCACGACCTCGCATATTTCGTCGTTCATACTGAATTAATGGCAAGTGACAGTGCACAACAGTCTTACCTTTAATGAAGCCACTTTGCAGGCGCATCAGGCAAACTGGCGTCGATCGATAGTGATATGAATTGCGGTGAATTCGACAACGAGCACAAAATCTAGAAATTGAAATCCTTGTCTGTTGTATCGTGTCCACAGTCCTTATTTCCTACGGCATTCCATATTGCGATTTGTCGAATAATTTGCGCGCATTGTTTAGTAGGTGTTCAGCAATTGATAATCGGAATACGTGATCGAATAATTCAATATTTCGAACGCCATATCAAGAGTTAAGAGAGCATGCCAAATACACTAGCGCATCTAGGTCTCCAAGCAGTTGCGACCAGGGCGATATTTTCAAGGGCGGATATCAAGTGGATATACCTTGGTGCAATAATTCCGGACATACCATTCGTAATGAAACGTGCCGCGTCTTTCGTTGCACCAGGTGTTGACATATTGGATGTCAGGCTTTTTTCGATTGTGCAGGCTAGCTTACTATTTAGTCTGGTATTCGCTTTCGCCTGTTCGCGTTTTTCTAGCAGTTCCAAGCGCGTACTTTTGGTGCTTAGCTTTGGTGTCATTTTGCATTTGTTAATGGATGCCTGCCAAATAAAATGGGGCAACGGGCCTCGATTTCTCGTGCCGTTTGACTGGAAATTAGTGAATTTCGGGTTTTATTGGCCAGAGCAATTGCCAAGCCACCTGATGACTGCATTTGGTGGAATGTATGTAATCTACGCTTTTAGGTTGCCGATCCGTGAGCAGGGGACGGATTTGATATTGCCGGGGCCGAAGGTATTGCTCACCGCAGCTACCGCCCTGGTATTTTATTTTATTTTTCCGCTCGCGCTTATGGAGTCAGCAGAGCAAGCGGGCGGCGGCAGCGTCCAGTTGATTCGCATGGACGACCGCGGTGGCCATGAGATTGACCTTGATCGAGCCAGGTATCGGCACAACGCCGGGCAAATGATTGTTGAGCTATACAGAGGTGAATTCATAGCCCTGGTTGGAATTGAGGATGAATTGCCGGCGGAGGGGAAAATCTCCGTAAGAGGGGTGTTTATGGATGACGAGCTAATTCGCGCCAATGAATATCATGTAAATGATACAAGGTACCGGGAGCTGGCTTCTGTGTTCGGCCTCGCGATTGTTGCAATTTATTGGCTAATTGTACTGTCTGGCCGGATTCGCGGACACTGATGTTACGTCGCTCTATCTAGCGATATTCTAATCGCGACAGAATACGCTCAGTTATTTCGTGGGGGTTAGATACAATAACGAATCTATGTTATACCGATCTGAAATTCAGCACCGATGTAAGGCGGGCTAGATCTCGAATGAGCGATACTAAAAATTGTTCCGGCCCTGATGCCTTGCACATTGGGTTCTCAAAATGTGCTTCAACGTTCTTGCAAGCATATTTCGAGGAACATTCGAGTGTGTTCCTCGTCAATCAGTCGCACTATTTTGCTCCGTTTGCGTTCAGTCGTTATCCGAATGGTGATGAAGACTATCGTCGGCTCTTTCAAGATGCGCAAACCAGGCAGATCAAGCTCGAGAGCGATGAGCATATTTTGTTGCCACTATTTCACCCGGTCCTGGAGTCCGCTGCGACTACGCTGGAATCTGTTGCCGAAGTGTCAGCCCGGATCAAATCCATCGCACCGGGCGCCAGGATAATAATGGTGATCAGGAATCAGACTGATCTCCTGGTGTCCCGGTATTCAGAGTACATACTGGGTGGCGGAAAGTTTGATTTCGATGAGTTTACAGGTGAGTTTTTGCACTGCAGCGAAGACGGTGTGAATTATTATCAGAATTACTACTCGAAAATTGCGAAGATATTTCAAGCCGATTTTTCGACAGATAGGGTATTGGTTCTGCTTCAGGAAGACCTCGCGCGGGATGAACGGTCAACAATCGAGCTTCTCAGTAACTTCCTGGAGGTAGACATAAGGCGACCAAGTCAGCGAGGGATGATTTCACGCAGGGTCGGCCTTTCCAGCCTTGGGATAAGAGTGGTTCGTGCGTTCAACAAAGTCGTAGTTACGCGCCCAAAAAGGTCATTCAATGAGGCAGAGGTTAGAATTCCTTTTTTGCTATACAAGATAATTCAACGAGCACTTAGAATTCTTGACTTTTATTTGCCGAAAGCGCTGAAAGGTGAAAAGAATTCAATTCTGACGGATGCTGTGAAAGCCCGTATTTCTAAAGAGTTCAGGGAAGACAACAAAGACCTTGCTGTACTTTTGTCAAAGGACCTGGCCAGGTTGGGGTATGGATGACGTTGATAAGCATCCCGAGAGATTACCGGTTGCTGCGAATTATCACGTAGTAGAAAAAGACAAAAGGCCCTAATACGTACCTCGAGAATAGACGAACAGGCTCCTGAATCAGTCTGAACAGCCACTCCAGTTTGATGCGTCTTATGAAGTTGGGGGCGCGCAAAATGTTTCCGGAGATGAAGTCGAATATTGCGCCGCCGGATACGAGAATCCTTGCAGACTTCAATTGATCACCGTAATTTGCCACCCACAGCTCCTGTTTGGGAACGCCCAATCCCAGGATTACCGCATCAGCCTGGGAATTGTTTATCTGCTTAATAACTAACGCCGGATTGTCAACAAATCCATCGCTGTAGCCAACAATTGAAAGATCGGGATAATCGGCTTCAATTTGACTGGTAGCCTCTTCGATTACTTTCCTGCTTGCTCCGAAGCAATATACTTTCAACTTATTTTTTGCAAAATATTCAAGCAACTGCGGAATTAAATCCGTTCCGTTCAAATTCTCCTTGAAATGAACTCCTATTAGCTTTCCCGCAATATCTACTCCTACCCCATCATTCAGCAAAAATGTGCCTTGCTCCAGCGCATTTCTGTATTCGTCATTTTTTTGAGCGATATTGAAGCAGTGCGCGTTAAGGAAGTTGATGGAAACGGTTTGGCCTTTCGATAGATAATGTTGGAGTGCCTTGAAAAACGCTTGCGTGTCCAGAACGTTTACGTGCAAATTAAAAAATTTGACTTTCGAATGTGAACTATCCTCAGTTGTCATATCTGTTTCTGAAATAATTTACGCTTTCTTTCAGACCTTCGTCATAAGGTGTCCATGAGAGATTAAGTTCATCTTCGATGCGCGAACTGTCCAATTTTATTTGTTGCTGCCATAGTCGCAAAAGAGAAGGGGGCATACATTGAATGTCGAGACTTTTGATCCAACCTCTGTCCGACATGCGTTCTGCAGCTTTCAACGGTGGAGCGATCATCTTGGTCTCTATCAGCATTGAAAGTCGCGTTTTGTATTTGAGCGGGACACGATCAATTGCCAACGCAAAATCTCTGAAATAGATGTTCCATCTTGGGCTATCTGGTGCGGACAGGTTGTAGACCTTGGCGCCCGGCTCCGCAGAGCCCAGGCTCAGTACAACGGCTTTCGCAATATCGTCCACGTTCACGAGGTTGCTCCAGCCATCAGCCATCTCTCCGAGATCGCCAAGGCGCCCACTCTTAAGTAGCAGCCCGATCCTGTCCACCCACAGGGTGCTAGCGGCACCATATACACATCCAATCCGCAGTATTGTCGACGATCCCCCGGATTCGACAAATTGCTGAAAGATCTCCTCGGCTTCCACCTTCGCTTTTCCATACCAGCCAAAATCTTCTGACAACGGCGCCGACTCGTCGAGCACACCTTGCTGGTTGCCGTACACCGCCATGCTGCTCATATGAACTATCCGGACTAGTTTGTTGTTTCTGTTCGCAGCATCAACGATCGCGAGAGCGTTTTCTTTAATGGTAGCGCCAGATCCTGTAACGCAGTTGACCACGACGTCAGTATTGGAAAAGGCTGCCGATAAAGAATCGGCATTGGTTGCATCAATGGACACGAACCTGTTGTCGCCAACCGCTGCTTCGTGCCGTGCACCTACGACGGTTTCAACTTCGGGAATTTCGTTCAGGCGCTTTATGATTATCCTGCCAACGAATCCCGTTCCACCAAGCACCAGTACTCTCATCATTTCCTCGTGTTCTTATTTCGTGTCTGCAGACAACTGAACTGCAATATGGCCGGCGAGCCTTACGGCCAAAGCCGTGAGTGCAAGCGTTGGATTGGCCTGGCTGGACGTGGGGAATACGGCGCTTCCGGCAATAAACAGGTTCTCTATGCCGTGCACCTTACAGTCGCTATCAACGACACTTGTCTTTGGATCAGTGCCCATTCTGGCTGTGCCAATGTGATGCCCGCCATATGCACCAAAGCGCAATAACTCCTCTTCCAGCATATTTTCGTCGTATTCGAGAGTGCCGATACCCAGCCTTTCTAATTCGGAACGAAAAACATCCAACGTCTCTTTTATTGACTTTATGTCCTGTGGCGAGTATTTCCAATCAATTACAACTCTTGGCACTCCCAGTTCGTCTTTTTCATTTGCAAGGTAGATACGACTATCGTGACGGGGGATCTGTTCGCCGTTAATTTCAAGGCTAAATCGGTTGGTCTTATTCTCCAGGATGATTGATGGGAACTTTCTACTCGCCAGGTTGCGCTTCGAAACCCATTTAAGCAGAAACCGCGCAGTTTCGATCGGCGAAAAAAGCACATTACGCAAATGCAATAACATCGATTTGAAGCTGTCACCGTCCCCATCACGTAAGCGGGTTCCATATTCATAGCTGATGAATGGTTTGGCCAGGTAAATAAGTGAGAGGACGCCGCTCCTGTGTATGGGATCTGCAATTCTCGGAAAATGTAACCTGAAAACGACATTGTTGATTTCGCGACGAGATTGTTCCGATTCGACCAGGCTGATTCGGCGGCGACAATAAATACCCTCCGGGGATATCTCATAGCCGTGCCTGACATCTGTTTTCGGAATTGACAAATTGAGTTTGCCTACGTTCCCTGCGATGTGGCACATATAATAACGACCGACTACGTCATTTTCATTGCCGACACCTGCAGTAGTCACGTCATTTGACGCTAGTAACAGTCTTGCGGTCTCAATGCCGCCAACCGCCAGGATGTAGTGACTGGCAGTAACGTGAAAAACTTTCTTTTCAAGCGTAGAAACGACGAGTTTCGCTACTTCGCGACCTGTGCTGTCCAGTGAAATGCTCGTGCAGTTAGCGTCAGAAATTAGTCTGACATTTTCATTAGCCTCGAAGCGGCCTTTGTAGCGACTGAACATGTCAGTCGGCCGGGAAAATCGCTCAAGACTATCAATTGAGACAATGTCTGAGTCGAAACCCTTGAATAGTGGCGGCACTGCATCAGAAAATGCCCGCGAGCTTTTGTACTCGCAATTTCCCGCCTCCAGCCATTCATTCGCAGCCGGAAAATACGCATTCAATTCGTCATATGAGATCGGCCAATCGCTCAAGGGGACATAATCCCTGCTTTCCAAATCGATTGGGTCGAGGGGGACGCAGCGACCACCCCAGGTCACCGTTGATCCGCCCAGGCACCGCTGCCGGTATTTGTCGGCTGGTGGGTGTAGCGAAGGTTGCACGACACTACCGGCGTACAGGTCCTGATCGCGGTTCTGCACCGAATCACCACCAGCTTCCAACAGGATAACCTTCAGCCCGGTATCAGCGAGTTCCAGTGACAATGGGATACCTGCTGCCCCGGAACCAACCACGACGACGTCAGCTTGCAGAACGTCACCTTGCTGAATGTCATTTGCAGAAATGATCACCGGGAAAAACTTCCTCCTGAACTCAGAATGCGGCCACAATACCTGAGTTGGTCCGGATTCACTAAGGTTTGAAAAGCAGAACTTTAATCATTACCACTGCAGAATTTCGCGGCAGGGTGCCGCTCCCACGAGAGCAGTGAGTAATCCGTGGGAGCGGCATCCTGCCGCGAATGTGCCATGCTGTGGCTCGCGCAGGCAATTGATTCAACTATCCTACCCAAATCCATATCAATGGCGAACATATCGTCTCGAACTGTAGCTGGCAACGTGCTATACCGCGTTTTTGCAGGATGGCAGTGAATCGGAATCCGGATGCCGATTATGTCCAGTCTTCGCGCTCACATCGAGAATTGTCACACACTGCCGAGCGTGACCACTGCACTCGAATGGGCAACCGGCGAGTGTTAGTATATTGCGCGAAGCGATGGTCTGCTTACAACACAAATGAATTTTGGATATAACCTGCAAATCTGATGATATCGGTCGGTGCCGGGCAATGTTTGACGCGAGAAAGTCATGTTTCACAGTGAGCTAATGGATTTCCGCCAGTTGATGTTTGCATAGGGCGGCTGGCGATGAAGTTTAAGTTGAGTACGAGGGATTGACGATGAAGTATGTCGTAGTGCTGCCTGCAAAAGATGAAGAGCAAAATATCCGGGCGGCCGTGGAGTCAATCGTCAACCAGACAATACCGCCGCTCCACGTGCTGGTAATGGACGATGGCTCAACTGACAGTACGCTCGATATTGTCAAAGAACTTGAGCAACAGCAGCAGAATATCAGTCACCACAGCACCAGCTCGACCAAGGCCTACGAACTGGGTGGTAAGGTCGTGCGTTTATTTATGCAAGGCAAACGACTGATCGATTCGATGGATATCGAGTATGACTGGATCATCAAAATGGATGCTGATCTGCAATGTGAGCCCGACTTCATTGAAAAAATGGCGAACAGGACTAAAAACCTGAAAGTCGGGATCATGTCCGGCACACCCTATTTTGAAGAGGACGGAAAAAAGACTTACGACACCAGTCCGGCGTGGCATACGCATGGTCAATTTAAAATTTACAATGCAGAGTGCTTTGAGCAATTTGGCGGGCCGCGTGAAAGCCTGGGTTGGGATTGCGCAGATAATGTTGGCGCCATATCCGCAGGATGGCAAGCGATGGCGATCCCCGATATAAATTACCTGATGCACCGTGAAGTCGGTGGCAAGACTTCAAACTTGAACGGGCGAATCAATCATGGCATCGGCTGCTACATAGTAGGCGTTGGGCCCGGTTACTTCCTGCTGAAAGTTTTGCACGACATTTTTAAACCGCCCTATGTGATCGGTGCGGTCAGCCTGATACGAGGCTACCTGAGAGCAGCTATCAAAAGGTATCCGAAAACTCTTCCCAAGGATCAACGGCGCTTACTACGCAAGCTGTTCTGGTCCAGTCTATGGGTTCGCTTCAGGAACCGGGAATTTGTCATCCAGCAAAAAATGACGGCAAGGAAGGACGCCTGAGACTAGCGGACTCTGCCTTTTCCAGAATCATCTGTCGGAGCAGCATCCTGCAGCGATTTGAAGGGCATTAATCGCGGCAGGATGCTGCTCCCACGGTTTGTTTGAAACCGTATTAATAAGAAGAATTGGCCACATATTCATGCTGATGCCGCCACTTTTAATGCGCTGCCTTTTTCACAGAATATTGAGGAGGTTGACGGCCCTGCAAATGGGTGGCCAACTGTCACATTTCTTCGGGAACGCCACGTCAGATTGTGAAAAAACGCAATTTTATCAAAGCCACGTTTGCCACCGCTGTACTCGCAGTGCCGGGCGCAGTGTGGTTTGCGTCACGCCAGACATGTACAGGCGATGCTGCGGATCTGGGTATTCAAAACATATTCGTCGACGATTGTCAGATTCAGCAGCTTGGCAAGGCATACCGCTATGCCCATCCTGGGGAAGACGACCTGGCGGTATTGCGCAACCTGATCGCATCGGCCGAGGTAAGCTTCAACCCGGTTGAAACGATTCGCCAGGAATTTGCGCGCGGAAATACTGTTCAGGTAGACGGTTGGGTTCTCTCGCGGACGGAAGCACGCCGTTATGCGCTTTATTCTTTGCGCGCCAACTGATCAGGCACAAGAGTATGCATACAGACGCTCGTGACCTCGATGATGAATCTATTTTGGAGTGTGATCTCTGCATAATTGGTGCAGGCGCGGCTGGTATCGCCTTGGCGCTGGAGTGGATAAACACGCCAAGCAAAGTGATCCTCCTTGAAGCCGGGGGCTTCGAGTACGAAACCCAGTCACAAGATCTTTATCGCGCAGACAATGTCGGTGAGCCGTATTTCCCATTGCATGCAGCGCGATTGCGTTATTTTGGCGGAACGACTGGTCACTGGGCAGGTTTCTGTGCGCCATTAGATCCGATCGATTTTCAGACACGATCCTGGGTCCCGGACAGCGGATGGCCTTTTGAGAGGGAGGTCCTGGATTCCTTTTACGAACGTGCTCATCGCATAGTGGAACTTGGTCCATACGAATATGATGCGGCGTATTGGGAAGCGCAGGATTCCGCAGTTGCCAGACTGCCACTGGGCTCAGGTTTCTGGACGAAGATGTGGCAATTCAGCCCACCAACCCGGTTTGGCACAGCCTATCGGGAAGCGATCGTGAATTCTTCAAATGTGCAACTTTACACCCATGCCACCGTATGTGAGTTGCAGGCAAATGAAACAGTCACTGCGTTGAAAGGCTTGCGAGTACGAACCCTGAATGACAAAGAGCACACGGTAAGTGCACGTTGCTATGTCATGGCCTGCGGTGCCATCGAAAATGCACGATTACTGCTGGCGTCGAAGCAACAGGCACGGAACGGGCTCGGCAACGACCATGACCTGGTCGGTCGCTACTTTATGGAGCACATCGAGATGCCAGGGGCCAATCTGCGCTTCGCGAAACCAGTGTCGTTGAAGATGTACGCTGCTGCATCGCGAGTAGCAGGATCGCAGCCAATGGCGCGGGGTGAACTGGCACTTGATGAGGACAAACAGCGGGAAGAACAACTTCTGAACGGGACGGCATCGATCGAGCCCGGGCGCTGGGGAGAAAGAATAAAAGGGACATTTCAGGCCATTACACCCGACTTGCTGAGCAGATTAAGGAGAGCCAGAGAGCGAGGTGAGGAGCGCCCGCCTGCAGATCCGTTGCGAGCCTTGAATCTGCGCCAGGACTTTCGATTGAAAACACGCCAGGAGCAAGCCCCTAATCCGGATTCCCGCGTGACACTGAGCGATGAGCTAGACGCATTGGGTGTGCCGCGCCTGATACTTGACTGGCGACTGACTGAACTCGACAAGCGATCGATCCGCCGCTTTTACGAGTTATTGGGTCAGGAAATAGGTCGTACTGGCCTCGGGCGCGTCCAGTTGGCGGATTGGTTGCTGGACGACGACGCCAACTGGCCTTCGTTCGTGAGTGGTGGCTGGCACCATATGGGAACGACAAGAATGCACGCCAACCCGCGCCAGGGAGTCGTTAATCCTGATTGCGAGGTGCACGGAATTGGAAACCTGTATGTCGCTGGTTCAGCCCCGTTCCCGACAGCAGGTGCGCCAAATCCTACATTGACGCTGCTCGCATTAACATTGCGATTGTCCGATTACCTCAGAAAAAGTATCACCTGAATCAAGGGAATATATTCAGACACTTCGTTTGAACTCTTGATGCAAGAGCACCAAAGCACCGGCAGCACCCGATCTGGTGCTATCGCCCAAAGGTCAATGAGAAATTCCTTTGCAAAATCTCACGATACAAAGCGCAGTTGAACAAGGCGATCCCGTACATTTCAAAACCCTCTTCAAAAATTCGCCTGATCAGATATGCAATATCGTTCCTGGATTCAACCATCCCTGTTTCCAGCATCACCGCACCCAAATATTCAAATCCGACTGCCCCAGCAATGAAAATAGTTGCCGCTATAGAAAACAGTCCCATCGTTTTCCGTGGCAATTTAATGATGAACGGTAAAAGGATGGCCAATATGAGAACAATAAATGCCAGGCCAAAGGGAAGCCACTGGTGTGTGCTGAGAACCGGTGGAATTAGTTCATGAGTTACCAGGTAGTCGTGAACATTGGCGAATTGCTCATGGATACTTGCTGACTCGTCGATGGATAACAGAAGAAATAGTGCGGACAAAAACAGCCAGTAGCGAGAATGATCATTATTTTTCGTTTTTTCGAAGATGTAAATTGTGAATAATAGTAACGACGCCAAAAGCAAGTTAACTACTGACACGTAGGTCGGAATACTTTGTTCATTACCGACATCCAGCAAGGGCAAGAAGCCAAGCAAGCCGCCATGTCCTGTTTTGTAAGTAAATACGTATGCGAGTAGGCCCAGGACCAGAACGACTGTCACAATCGTGAATTGCACGATGCAAAATGTTGAAAATTTTGGGCTGAATTTCAGATTCAAAGTGTTTTCCATTCTCGACCTATAAGCTGGTTGACCGCAATATAATGCATGTTCGAATTGTGGGGAGTGCATCCCCGTGCCGATCAACGCACGGATCGAGTCCGTACTCATTGACACTACCCGTATCTTTGTTTGCCGAAAGTGAAACCCGTCACAATTGCATCGCTTAAGGGCTTAGTCAGCCTGTGAACATGGTTAATCGGGCTGAGTCAATCTGAGAAAAGTAAGGTGAGATCCACGTGTGTCCCATAATCCAGCCGAAACCGGCAAACCCTGTTTTGCGACTCGTGCAATTCTGGCTTGTTTAATTCGACAGTGAATCACCTCTGTATTGAAGTTGGGCGGGCCGCTAGAATGGAGTTTTTGCGGATCCTGGTCTGTGTAATGGCTGACCGTTCGCTTGCCGTTTCGAAATCAAGATTGAGTACGAAGAAAGTATGCCAAACACAATAGCGCATCTCGGCCTGCACGCAGTATCCACTAAGGCAATATTGTCAAAGGCGGATATCAAGTGGATATACCTCGGTGCAATACTCCCGGATATACCTTTCGTAGTGAAGCGAGCCGCAATGTTCATTGCGCCCAATGTGGACATACTGGACGTCAGGCTTTTTGCAATCGTCCAGGCGAGCCTGCTTTTCTCCCTGGTGCTCGCGTTCGCCTGTTCGCGATTGTCCAGCAGATCCAGGTACGTATTCCTGGTGTTGAGCTTCGGTGTGTTATTGCATCTGTTAATAGACGCCTGTCAGATAAAGTGGGGTAACGGACCACGTTTTCTGGTGCCATTTGACTGGTCGTTAACAAATTTCGGTTTTTTTTGGCCGGAGCAATTACCCAGCCACCTGATGACGGCTTTTGGCGGCGTATATGTGATTTACGCATTTACACTGCCGATTCGTGAACAGGCGAAGGATTTGATTTTGCCAGAGTCAAAAGGATTGCTCGCGCTGATTGCGGCGCTGGCAATTTATCTGCTGTTGCCGCTAGCGCTCGTGGATGCAGTTGAGCAAGCCGGCGGTGGTAATGTTCAGTTGATTCGTATGGAGGATCGAAGCGGGCATGGGATCGAGCTTGATCGAGTCAGATACAGGCGAGACGGAGCGCGGATGACAGTCGAGTTATACAGAGGTGAATTCATAACCCTGGCTGGAATCGGGCAGGACTTGCCTGCCGCCGGAAAAATATCAATTCGCGGATCGTTTTTGGCACACGACGTCATTCGGGCTAACGAATTTCATATAAATAACGCCAGCTATCGTGAGCTGGCTTCCATGCTTGGGCTCGGTATTGTGCTGTTTTACTGGCTGATTGTTCTGGTCGGCCGTTTTCGCGAAAGCTGATTTCAGGATGACCTGATCACAAGCTCGCATGCCTTGGTTGTGGGACGTCACGAACCGTCGGATCGTTTTCAGCGGGCGTCTTGACCAGGGGCAGCAGTGAAGGTCCTGGATCACACTTGATTTCGGCAAGCAGCCTGTCGATATAGGCAGCAGCGCTTTGATTTTTCAACCAGTAGCCTGCCCTGTTTCGTGCACGTTCCTGCATTGAATCCAATTCCGCGATGGCCTGCATAAGCGCATCGCCAGGTCCATTGACCGCTCCGGGTGCATAAACGATGCCGGCGGCGTGCTCATCATCAATCTGCCGTGCCATCCAGGTGCCATTGGGTACCACGGCGACTTTTCCATAGGCAGCACAATCAGCAAAGATCCCCGAGGTGCGGTCCTTATAGGCATCGGTCGCGTAGGGCATAAGCAGGATGTCCGCGCTTCTCAGCATATTGCCGTATTGCTGCGGCGTCAGGCCACCGATCTTGACGCTGACGTTAGGGCTGAGAATCAGTTTCAGAAAGCCGGATGACGTGACTGTGCTTTGTACAAGGAATCGCGCATCCGGTGAGCGCTCGCGAAACTGCAGGATAATTTTGGTGATGTCGACACTGCCCTTGCGCTTCAGCGGTCTCCCCATGATCGCGATGATCGGTGCCGACGACTGCTCTCCCGTCGGTTCGTCATTCACACATAGATCGTAATTCTGCGGTAACGGATAGGTTCTGACCGGAATGCTACGGCAAACTTTGGCAAGCCTTGCTGCCAGCTCCGGTGTAGGGGCAGTGACGATGACGTTGTCGGAACCGGTATCGGCCAGCGCATCGAATGCCGCCTGAATTGCTGCCGTACGTTGAGTATTTCCGGCCCAGTTGTCAACATGGAAATTCAGGACAACCTGCGGGCGTAATAGCCTGGGGAGCGAAGCCAGAAACAAACTCAGGCCAAATACCTGGTTCTCCTGTGCGGTTGGCACGAGAATAATGTCTTCCGCCGCAATTTCACCGAGCTGCGCGCAGTTCTTCGCATAGATCGCGCCCAGTTTCTGCATCGATTTAGTTGGCGACAAGTATTTCTTTCGTTGCCACGACACATGCCGAAAAAGTGGTACGGCATCGGCAAGACGAAGAACTTCCTTGCTGGCTTTGTTATGACAATAAACCTGGACGTCGGAAATGTATTGGTTTTGTCGAGCTGCATTGGCCAGACCGATGGTCGAGTTGAGAAAATGTCCCAATCGTTCGCGCAGGTTATTTTCAAGGATGATGAGTCGCACTGGGCCACCGTGAAGACGAAGTTATGCTATTAACCCGATACTGCCCGATTCCAGGGGTCGGTACGTGGCGCTGGTTCTCAATAGAGGTTGTGAACCCGGAGTGCGATTCGGTTGGCTATTTTTGTCATTATGGTTCCGCAGTTCGGAGCTCGCTTATGTAGAGCGGTGCTGAAAATCGCAGGAGAAATAGAAGGGATGGCGATTGACCACAATATCGGGACCTTGACGGAGCCGATTTCCGGCAGGCACTGGGACAGGGCGGAGATCAGGCGACAAGTTGCCGGACGAGTACGCAAATTGCTGCTGCACGGATTTGAGCCGGGTGATCGTGTGTTAATTCATTTTGGCAATCGATTGGAGTTTTTCGCTGAACTCCTGGCTATCTGGAGACTGGGAGGTTGTGCGATTCCCGTCGATTCTCGTCTGACTGCATTCGAAGTTGGCAAACTCGCCAGCTCTGCTTGTGCACGATTCAGTATTGTGGACGATGCGGCCTCCCAATTTTCGTTACCTGAAGTGACTGTTTTGCAGACGCTCGATGATTCTGACGGCGTGCCGGGAAGTCGCATTTCGGGAGCGCGTCCGGCACTCGATGAGGATGCGCTAATCCTTTTTACTTCCGGGTCAACCGGACAACCCAAAGGCGTCGTGCACACGTATCGTTCGTTATACGCACGTTGGACGTCGCTGCGTGACTGCCTTGGCGTTAGCGCATTTCGGCGCACATTGTGTGTACTGCCGACTCATTTCGGCCATGGATTAATCTGCAATTGCCTGTTCCCGTGGCTTTCCGGATGTGATTTGTATATTGCTCCGCCATTTCAATCAGAGGTGCTAATGCAACTTGGGGCGTTGATCGACGATCGTGAAATCAGTTTCGTTTCGAGTGTGCCGTCGGTGTGGAACCTCGCGCTGAAGGCTGCGCAGCCGCCGAAAAAGGGCAGTCTGCAGCGCGTTCATGTCGGTTCTGCGCCGCTGTCGGCAGGCATGTGGACGGACATTCAGGAGTGGACCGCAACTCAGGCAGTAGTTAACGCCTACGGTATAACTGAGACAGGCAGCTGGGTGGCCGGTAGCAGCGCTGCTAAAGTGGCACCGGAAAGCGGCATGATAGGCAGCTCCTGGGGTGCGACGATCAGTGTGATGCGACAGGACACCACCGCGGAGCCACTGGATCCCCAACTCGCCTGTGCGACGGGGGAAGAGGGCATGATCTGGCTGAATACTCCCGGCCTTATGCAAGGCTATTTCCAGCGTCAGGACCTCACAGATGCTGTCATCAGCCAGGGTTGGTTCATGACGGGCGACATTGGCGTTATAGATGAGCGGGGTCAGCTTTTCCTGCGCGGCCGTGAACGCGATGAGATCAACAAGGGCGGGCAGAAAGTATTTCCAGCAGATATTGATGAGGTGGTGCAACAGTTTCCTGCGGTGTCAGATGCCTGCACGTTTCGAATAGAAGATTCTTTTTACGGTGAGAATATTGGAATAGCGATTGTGCTGGGTGATAAAAGTGATACATCCATTCGCGAACTACACGACTGGATCAATACGCATCTTGCCGAGCACAAGCAACCTGTTCGCTGGCATATTCTGGAGGAAATCCCACGCACAAGCAGGGGTAAAATAAATCGCGACTCGGTGATGCAGGCATGCAGTACAGAGACGCCATTGGATATGCGGGCCATCCTGCAACGCGAAAATCGTGGATGACGTGGCTGTTGTTAATCTCGCGCTCGCGATGTTGCCTGATGCTCGTGCGAATTCGGCTTTTCGGGGCTCGGATTCGAGTTGGGTAATCGATCCGGTTCTCTATACGAGTCGGATATTGCGCGATCGCGGCAGGATGCCGCTCCCACGGGTTTTGCGGTTCCGCCTTGGGAGCGGCATCCTGCCGCGATTCTCCAAATTGGCATTGTCATGCGTGCTGGCCATAAGCCCACTCGATAGCGATGGAGTGCAGCAGTAATGGATCCAGACCAGGCGCGAGAAGATCTACTCCGTTTTCTGGTCACCGTTGCGCGACCTGACCAGCATATTCAAGGCGTTGCCGATGACGTCAACTTGATCGACGCCGGCCTGATCGACTCCTTCGCGCTCATACAGATCATCTTGTATCTCGAAGAGCGCTTCGGTCTCAATATCAGGAAAGATGGCATAGACACGGGCGATCTTGCGTCCGTCGGCGGCATCCTCGGCGCGATCGCGCGGACGGAAAAATGATCGCCCGATTATCTCAGCTGCATGAGAACGAGCAACTGCTCGCAGCCGCACAAAGTAAGTTGGGCCGACTCATACTATGGCTGATGGCGTCACTGCTGATGTATTGGCACGAAGTAATTTGGTTGATGCCAGTCGCATTGGCGCTTGTCATTATCCTGCCCGAGCAACGTCGAATTGTTCTGTCAATGGCTGCCATCGGCACCATTGTGGTCAAGTTTTTAGATCGGTCCGATATTGAGATATCCGCCGGGACTCTGTTACCGATCGCTACGAAATCGGCCATCATTCTGATATTGCTATTCGTGGCCTATTTCGTAGCACGAAATTTTTCGCGCCTGCCCGTCATCATTAAACGCGTCCCGGTAATTTTCCTGCACCTCGGAATTTGGTGCGCATTGATTTTGAGTTCGATCGTCGGTGCCGGTATTTTCAGCTTGGGCCCGTTCCTCGCCTGGCGCTTGAGCTACCTGTTCTCCCAGGCGCGCCTGGGAAAAGTGGCAGGCACGTCATTTCATGATCACCTGTTCTACCTGATGCCGGTCTTTGGCGGCACGAGTACGCCATACGGCAAAGGGCTGGAATACCTGGCAAGACACGAAGCTACGGATGCGGCAGGCATCGCACGTGCACAACTTGCCGGAATGAAACTGCTAGTTCTGGCAGTACTTTGGACTTTCGCATTGCGTCTTATGGATGGCATTGCATTTGGCCATGCAGAAAAATTCTTCTCGGTTGCGCTGAACGAATGGAGTCTCAATGTGCCGCGGCTCGCGGACCTGATGCAATCGGATCTGGATATCGTTGTGCCGCTGGCATGGGTCAGTGTTTATCTTGAACTTATTCGCATTACGCTCGTGCTGGCGATTGCCGGCCACGTAATCATCGGCTGCTTGAGATTGGTGGGCTTCAACGTCTTTCGAAATACCTACAAACCGTTGCTCGCAGAATCGGTCGTTGATTTTTGGGGGCGATACTATTTCTATTTCAAAGAGCTTCTCGTTGATCTTTTCTTTTATCCGGCATTCCTGAGTTGCGGGTGGGCCGGCAAAAAGTTGCGCCTGTTCATTGCCGTGTTTGCGGCGGCGTTCGCGGGCAACATGTACTTTCATTTCTTGCTGCGATACGACCTTGCCACCAGTCTCGAGTTAGCGAGTCTCTGGGCCGAATTGGGACCACGCCTCATCTATTGTGGTTTGCTGGCGTTTGGTATCTGGGTTTCGATGTTGCGTCAGGAAAAACGCCGCGCAGAGGGTGTCCCGGAAACGGTTCTTGCCCGCCTGCGCCGAATCGCCGGCGTCTGGACGTTCTTCGGCGTTATCAATATCTGGAACATCGGTCCGCCAGAGCTCGACATTGCTGAGCGGTTCCAATTCGCCTGGTTTCTTTGCTTTATGTAATGTCGGTGCGCTGTTTGATTGCCTGGGCAGCGTGTTCTGACAAATTCATTGCAGGCCGCGATCCGGAGTGTGCCGCAGTACCGATAACGCTTGCGAACCATCACGCAGCCCGCGCACGCAATACGCTTTAAGCTTAGGCCAGATACGTCCGCGAACATCAACGGCTTTTTCAGAGCGTTATTGTCATTAGAAGGTGTAGGTGGCGAATTGACTGATCACGATCGACGACTTTCCAACACCGCCGAAGATTCAATATCATTTGGCAGGCGACTGCAGACGATCGTAGCGATGTCGATTCGTCAGGATATCTTGCGTTATTGCCTGGTGCTGACATCACCCTTGCTGGTAACAATTCTAGTGGCGAAAGCGATGATGCTCCTGGATGTTATCTTTCCGCTTGGTCTGGCGACGTTTGATATTTATTTTTCCGTCGTGACCTCTCTTTCAGCAACTCACGTGATGGTGATTACCGCCGCCATTGCCGGACTTCTCGCAGCGTGGAGGTTGTCGACGCAACGATTGCGAAAATTGCTCGTGATTGTGGGCATCTTCGGCCTTGTTATCTTGTTTTTGTTGGCAGCCACCGTTGATAGTAATAGCTCAATCTATAACCTGCCATTGTTACTCTGGAGCACCAAACACCTTGTGGTTCTGTTTGATGCGTTTCGTTGGGACCTGTTGTTCGTTCTATCGTTTATGCTGTGCGGTGTAGGTGTTTTGTCGCGCTGGTCGGAAGGTAAGCCGGCAATGCGTGCTAAATGGTTGATCGTCGGCGCACAGATTCCGTTGATCCTGGTCAGCAGTCTCGAGTATGCGCACTACCTGAAAACAGGCGTAACGGGATCAAGTCAGCTGTTTTTCTATGCCGTCACGCATGTTTCAGACATCCTGCCGATTATTGGCAGTGAGATGGACCGTATGGCGGTCGCGGTGATCGCTGTCCCGGTACTGGCGGTCTTGCTGGTAGGCGCAACTGTGCGGCCACCCGGCTTGTTACCAACGGTAGACACGGCGCCAAACGGGTCGCTGCCGATTGGTCGGTTTATTTGGCCGTTGGCAATACTTTTGGCATTTACACCAAAATTGAACGCGAACGCCCACTACTTTCAGTTTGAACAAAATATTCATCTTGCTATCGCAAACGGTCTGGTTCCGATGGGTTTATCCGGGAACCCGACAAGTGCAGCAGTAACAAATGATGGGCGCCAGGTGAGGCTGTTCGATACCAGGCAACTGGAGCTGGTTGCCACAAAGCAATCTGTTACATCGAATGTGATACTGGTTATTCTTGAATCAGCAGGCGCCAATTCGACGTCTGTCAGTAATGCAGGTCCGGATAACACGCCGTTTCTGAAATCGTTTGCTGAAAAATCGACAGTTGTGGAACAAATGTATGTCGTTGTTCCGCGAACACTGGCTGCCTGGATCAGTGTCTTGCAGGGTGTCTACCCGGCGGCGAGCAACGTAACCATGCGCTGGGGTGAAAAACTCGAACGCGAAGGCGTTGCAATCGCCAGTTTGCCGAATCTGCTACGGCCATTTGGGTACCAGTCAGCCTTTTTTACACCAACGCATCTTGACTTTGAAAATGAGCGTCAACTCATATCAAATATCGGATTCGACAATGTGACCAGCAAACGCAATTACCAGGCTGACGAGTTTGAGGTCGTCAATTATTTCGGCTATGAAGATCGAATCATGCAGCGGCCAATTCTTGACTGGGTTGATATGCAGGCCGCTGCTGACTCTCCCATCTTCCTTACTATCATGACCAACGTTGGGCATCACAATTACAAACCACCGCAAAGCTGGCCAGTCCGTTCATATGAGAGCCCGCTCGGAGAACAGCACAACGATTATCTGAATTCACTTGCATACATCGATTCATTCCTAAATGACCTGTTCCAAACTCTCGGTGATCGCGGTGTGCTGGATGACAGCCTGGTCGTCATTATTGGTGATCACGGTGAGTCGTTTGGTGAGCATGGAAAGAATCATCATATGGCTGTGATGTATGAAGAGTCGTTGCATGTGCCGGCGATAATTTATTCCAGCTCCACGGCGGCGCGAATCGAAAGCATTCCCGGTATCTGGCAGTTGCCGGATATTTTCCCGACCATCATAGACATGCTTGGCTACGAAATGAGAAATGGCGCTGTCGCTGGCAGATCGGTTTTTGCCGCTGCGCCGGAAAATCGCCGTGTATATTTTGCAGGGGCGCTGGATAATTCGTATTTGGGTTTGCGCGAGGGGAACCTGAAATACATATATTATTTTGGCAGGCGTCCAACTGAAGTATTCGACATCGAAGCCGACCGCGAGGAACAGAATGACATAAGCGGCGAGATCGATGAGGTTGTAATCAGGGCAATTGAGCAGGACGTGTTGATCTGGTATCAGTCGACGAAATATTCGTTATTGGGGAATTTGCAGTAGGTTGCGGGGGATTGGGGGATACCGTGGGTCATGCCTGTTCGCGGCAGGATGCCGCTCCCACGAGAATCTGCCACATCCGGTGGGAGCGGCATCCTGCCGCGATGGATCAAAAAATCTCCTGATTCCGGCAATATCACGTGGGAGCGGCATCCTGCCGCGATTCCTCAGAGCCAACCCACCAATCAGGCAGAATCAGAAACGGATAGTCACCTACTTGCCGAACCAGCCGCGCACGCACAGGGTTTTGCAGCACATACCGTATCCTGGCTTTGTAATCGTCATTATCGCGAAGACCATGGTCATGGTAGCCGTCCTGCCAAACAGGCGATTTGATTCCGGCGCGGGAGAGCTGCCGGGCGGTGTGGCTTTTGAGAGTATGCATGACCCCGGGCAATGTGCTCTCGCCAAGCTGCCCGACGAGATGCAGGTGGTTGGGCATTACAACCGCAGCGTCAACGATGAATCGGTTTCTTGTGTGTAGCCAGCGAATTGCGCTAAGCACGATCACTGCGTGATTTCGGTCAGCGAAAATCGGACGTCGGTCGGCTACGGAAGTGGTTAGGAAGTAGTAGCAGCCGCGTTGAGAATAGCGGCCTTTGCGCAGGCTATTTGAATGAGGGTTTTGCCGGGCCATATCCGCATCGTAGGCCCGATATTAATATGTCGATTGCATCTTATTTGCGCAATGAGACGAGTTTCGCAACACGAAAGTCGCGGCAGGATGCCCCTCCCACGATAATTCGGAGTTTGGCAGTCAAGTTGTGGGAGCGGCATTCTGCCGCGATAGATGACTGGAGATGCGCCAGGAATTGTTGCCAAGCTTCGGTTAACAGGTGCAACGGCAAATCGGCAAGAACATTAGATTTTTAGTGTGCAAGTCGCGGCAGGATGCCCCTCCCACGATACTTTTGGAGTCTGGCGTCAAGGATGTGGGAGCGGCATCCTGCCGCGATTGATCACTTGAGGTGCGTCAGGAACTGCTTCAAGTCACGGATGGATACGTGTGGCAATGTGTTGATCCCCAATACACGCCTTGCGGCAATTGCCAAAAACATACCCTGTAATATGGCCGACGCTGCACCGACATAAGCCACGCCGATGGCACCGTAGATATCTGCTGCATAGATGTACCCTGCGAGCGTCAATACAGACGCGACCAGCAACACTCGCAGCACTATGTTCTGATGGTTAGTCATTGACAGCAACATGACTGGCGATCCAAACAAGGTCGATATACCGCGACCCAGGGCAAGGACAACTAAGACACTGTAGCCGGCGGCATATTCGCTGGTAAAAAGTATGGAGAGCACATCGTCGCCATACATGAGCAAAACGATACCCAGCAAGAGGCCTGGTAACGCCGCCACCGCGGCTGCCGTTCGCATTACGGATTCCAGCGCTGCGGCTTTGTCGCTTGCGTGCAGGGCAATGATAGTTGGACTTGTCGCTGCGCTAACAACCTGCCAGGGCGCAAGGACAAGCAGCGCTACGACATTGGCAGCACCATACAGCGCAGTTTCTTCCAGTGAACGCGAGAATCCGATTACCCAGACTGCTGCACTATTGAGCAGCCAGTTGTTTACGCGCATTAACAGGAAGGTCGGTGCTTCACGCAGAACCTGCATTGTTGCGATCTTCTCGCCGT
>RCNB010000724.1_pt1 | contig 21446 bp, 20 predicted proteins | sample 2041321 | NCBI WGS metagenome assembly RCNB01 (sample SAMN09708232, study PRJNA481090) | Marine sediment metagenome, whole genome shotgun sequencing project. | reverse complement strand
AAATATATAAAATCACAGTATCCTTTTAGCAGGGAAATCATTTAAGAATACCGATAGAATATCTAGATCAATGAAGCTTAAGCAATCACATTGACGATTTTTCCGTATTTACTCTTCTGTATGAATTCTACTTTTCCATCAACTTTTGCAAATAGAGTATGATCCCTTCCCATTCCGACATTTACTCCAGGATGGAACTTGGTCCCTCTTTGCCTTATGATTATATTTCCGGCTGTGACCACCTGGCCGCCGGATTTTTTAAGTCCAAGGTATTTGGGATTGCTATCCCGTCCGTTCCTGGTACTTCCTACACCTTTTTTACTTGACATAGTCCACTCCTATTTTCCGGTCTTTATTTTATCAAGATGGAGTACAGTCAAAAGTTGCCTGTGTCCAACTTTTCTATTATATCTCTTTTTTGCTTTATGTTTAAAGGCAATTACCTTGTCGCCTTTTATCTGTTCCTTTATAGTTGCTTCAACTTTGGCATTCTTAACGCCTGGTGCACCTATCGAGACCTTACCTTCATTACTCAAAAGGTTTATCTCTTCAAATGTCACCTTATCGCCTTCCTTGCCTTCTATCCTGCCAACTACAATGTCTTTATTTTCCTCAATTTTATACTGTTTTCCACCAGTTGTTATAATCGCGTAAATAATGGCCTCCTAATATAAACTCAAGGTATCCTTGAGAATAAACTTTTAAAAATCACAAAGAGAAATAGTAGCACATTTTTTAGATGGCTGTCAATCAGTATTTAAGTAATAATCTCAGCTACGGCACTTGTTTTGGATACTGACTTTATCCTGACCTTGACTCTTTCACCCAAATACTTCCCACCACCCAGGATCTGGACGATATAACCATCCAGTCTTGATATTGCATCATTTTTATTATGAAGATACTGCTCCTCGATGACCAGGTCTATCAAATCACCTGGCCTGCATGGTCTTGCCGCTTCCTTTATCTGTCCGACAGAACCCTCAGCAACCAAAAGGAATGTATCAAGCGGAAGTTTCGGATCACTCTGTATTGCAATATATCTTTTAGTAATGCTCTCAAGATGTTTTAGGTTCTTGCCGTCCTGGCCTATTACGAGGGCTGCAATATCGGAATTTAGTTTAAAGAGAAATCCTCTGTTTTTACTCTCACGTGCAAGCTTTCTTACCTTTCTTTCTACTTCGAGCCTTATCGTCTCTTCAGACTTCACAAAACCTCTTCCTTCGCAGCAGGGACACACCTTGCACATGGTCCCAAGTATTCCATCAGATACATTTTTACGGGTCATCTCCATAAGTCCCAGTTTTGAAAATTTGAGTATCTCAGCCTTTGTCTTATCATTTTCCAGGCACTGTTGGAATCTCTTGGCAACCTTATTGCGGTCCCTCTCTCCCATCATATCGATAAAGTCGATCACTATTATCCCGCCTATATCCCTGAGGCGCAGCTGATTTGCTATGGACTCAGCCGCTTCAAGATTAGTCCTAAGTATGGCCTGGCCCGAGTTCTTGCCTGAAGTATATTTGCCTGTATTTACATCAATAGTCGTCATGGCCTCACCATAGTCAAAAACTATAAAGCCTCCGGATTTTAACCATACTTTTCTTTCAAGCGCACTCTCTATTGTTTCATTGACATTAAATTCTTCAAAAAGGCTCTCTTGCCCGTGATGCACAATTATATTGGAAAACCTTACACCTACAGCATTAAAATACTTATCTATTTCCCTTTTGGTGACTTTCCTATCCACATATATCGCATCAAAGTCTTCATCGAATATATCTCTTACTAGCTTTAGGATCATTGTCTGTTCCTGGGAGATAAGGGCAGGTTTTTTCCTTTTTGCACTGTTCCTGCTTATCTGATTTAGTTTCCCTATAAGCATCTTCAGGTCCCTTTTAAGCATATCCTTATCTATGCCCTGTGCAGCGGTCCTTACGATCAAGCCAAAATCTTTTGGCTTTATCTCCTTGGCTATCTTTCTCAGCCTTTCCCTCTCTTCCTCATTTAGTTTCTTGGAAACCCCTACTCCGTCATTAAATGGAGCCAGTACCAGATAACGACCGGGAATAGATATGAAAGTAGTGAGCCTTGCACCTTTGGTCTTCATAGGGTCCTTGGTCACCTGAGCCAGTATCATCTGATTAGCCTTGAGGACATACTGTATCTTTTTAGGAACATCCTTTCCTTCCTCGAGCTCGCTGTCGTCAAAACCTACTTCGTTTACATAAAGAAAGGCATTCTTGTCTTCCCCTATATCGACAAAAGCCGCGTCCAGACTGGGAAGTACATTTTTTACTTTTCCCACATAGATATTTCCCACAATTGATTTCTTGTTTTTCCGGTCAAAATAGAGCTGGGCCACACGCCTGGATTCCAATATGGCGACCCTGGTCTCATTCCGGTCGGAACTTATTAACATTTCTTTTTTCACTTTCTCAAATTCTCCTCTGTTAAAAATTTAAAATTCTTATATAAAATTTTTTTATAAACTAAACTTATTTAAATGCCTGCTCTTATAAATAACCATAATAGCCAGGTACTTTATAGTATAGCTAATGCGGTCACTATAATATTTCAAACGGGGTAATGAGCCTCTCTCCACAGATTATATATAATTCTTCTTTAATAATCTTTATACTGTCTATACCGTTCTCTTTACAGGCCTCTTCTAAAAAGGTCCTAAACTCCCCAAATTTAAAGACTTTTGATTCTACTCCCTTTAGAATTTTAGCATATCCGTATAAATTTAAAACTACCGGACTGCCATTGCCGTCATCTTCGATCTTATCAAACCTGTATATTCCCCTGGAGATCTGCTCGCTTTCATCTAATAATAAGCCGGATAGACTGTTTAAAATATCTATTTTTTCCTTACCCATATTGCTGGAACCTAGATGTATAGAATACTTAATAATATCGGTCTGGCTCATAATACTCTTGACTGCAGATAATACACTTGCAGCTTTCTCAATTTTTAATCTATCATATAATACATCATTTAATCTTATTAAAAAAACCTCGGGTTCAAGATCGTCTGCCAGTATTATGTCTCCATATTCAGCATGACTTTCAATCCCCAGTGATGTAGGGGGACCAAAACTTATCTTTGGCTTTGGATTAAAACCCTCTGAATATTTTACACTTATTTTTGCCCTCCTTATTGCTCTTGATATTATAGAGATAATATCAAGATGAGAAAAATACTTATAAGATCCGGTCTTTGAAAACTTAAACCTTATTTTACCCTGCAGTTCACCCTGCCCTGTTTTTTGACTACTATTATTATCTTTATTCATTTATAAGTCTGGCCGCCTTATCATGCTGAGAGATCAGAAGATCCCTGCTTACTCCCATATCGATATTGTCCCACGGAAGGATCTCCTCCAGTGAATATCCCCTGCTGGTATAGAATTCCTGATCCAGGCCCTGACTGATAAAAGCTTCCTGCCAGGCACCGAGGTCAAATATATCCGTCCAATTGTCAAATTTTGCACCCCGCCGCCATGCATCTTCCACTACTTTGCACATCCTGGTATCTCCTCTGGAGAGTGCGCATTCAAGCCTGCTTTTTTCCGACTGGCTCCAGGTGACATTTATGAACCTCTTTGGGATACTGCTCAGGATCATCCTAAACTTTTCTTCCATTACATCTATCCGGTCCTGTGCGGCCCATTGAAAAGGTGTAAAAGGTTTGGGGTTAAAAACATTTATGCTTACATTTATATTTAACCTTCTTCTCTTGCGGGGCGGCATGCTTGCCCTGGCAGTACCCGCAATCCTTTCTGTCAGATGCGCTATATCCAGTACATCCTCCTGGCTCTCCCCGGGAAATCCGATCATAAAATACAGTTTTACCTTTTCCCATCCCCTGCTAAAGACCATATGGATGCAATCCATTATCTCCTCTTCAGTGATATTCTTATTTATAATATCCCTCATCCTCTGACTTCCGGCTTCAGGGGCAAATGTCAGCCCTGTCTTCCGTCCTCCCTGCATAAGTGATGCAAGAGCTATATTAAAGCTATCGAGCCTGAGTGAGGGAAGTGATATGGAAAGCCTCCCATCCCCTGTTTTTTCCAGCACGCCTTTCACAAGACCATTAAGCTCCTTATAGTCAGCTGATGATAATGACAGGAAAGATATCTCATCATAACCGGTATTTGAGAGTCCTTCGCTGCACTGGTCAATAAGGGATCCGGCCTTTCTCTTCCTGACGGGCCTGTAAATAAACCCGGCCTGACAAAACCTGCATCCCCTGGCACATCCCCTCATTATCTCTACTGCAAAGCGGTCATGTACCGGTTTTATATTGGGAATTATGGGTTTTTTTACTATTTCAAAGCTATCAAGGTCTGCAAGGACAGCTTTTTTTACTTTACCTGGAGGATCTATCTTTTTAATCCTCCCGTCGCTAAAATAATAGAATTTATAAAATGATGGTATATAGACTCCACCAATTGAAGATATTTCCTTTAAGAACCATTCTTTTCCCCTGTTTTTTGTTTTATAGGCTCCGACCCTTTCAAGCACAGGGACGATGACTTCCTCTCCATCTCCTATGACTGCAAAATCTATAAATTCAGATACCGGCTGTGGATTGACCATAGCGGGACCACCTGCGCATATAAGGGGATACTCCGGTCCCCTTTTTTCTGCATGGAGAGGGATCTTGCCGAGATCAAGCATATTAAGCATATTTGTATAGAGAAGTTCGTGCTGAAGGCTAAAACCCACGATATCAAAAGACTTAAGGAATATACGGTTCTCCAGTGAAAAAAGTCCCACACCAGTCTCCCGCAGGCGCATTTCAAAATCGGTCCAGGGCGAGAATACCCTTTCAGCAGAAAACGCAGGTCGTTTGTTTATTATATCGTATAGTATCTGCAGGCCAATATTTGGAAAACCTATCTCATATATATCCGGAAATGCAAGAGCTGCAAAAACATTTCCCGGGGCATTCTCTAATCCCGACGGGTCCTTGCTTGACGTCCCTATTTCATGGTCGACATACCTGCCTGGTTTCTGTATATCCTTTAAGATTATTTCAAGCTTTCCGTATTCAAGTGTTTTTATTTTTTTCATATATTTCTTTTCCTGCCTGAGGACCTATTCATCTGAAAAATCATCATATGCTATCTCGTGATCCCTTCTTGTCTCCTTGTATATATAGATATTTGAAACCAGCGCTATGCCAAAAAAAGTAGAGACAAGGCTTGAACCGCCCGAGCTCACAAAAGGTAGTGGTATGCCAATGATGGGCATTATGCCTGTTGTCATCCCAATATTTATAATGACCTGTGAAAGTATCATAAAGCCTACACCGGAAGCCGCAAGTAAACCAAAGCTATTATTTGAGCTATATGCTATCCGGAAACATTTCCATACGATAAAGCCCAGCACAGCAATGGCTAAAAAGGCTCCTATAAATCCCAGCTCTTCCCCTATTACCGAAAATATGAAATCAGTATGATGTTCGGGCACATAACTTAAATTCGTTTGTTTACCCAGGAAAAGACCTTTCCCTGCAAGTCCTCCGGAACCTATCGCCAGTTTAGACTGGTATAGATTATATCCCACATCCTCAGTAGATACATCCGGTTTCAAAAAGACAAGGATCCGGTCGAGCTGATACTGCTTTATTATCCCCATCTTTAAGGCTCCGAAAAAACCTCCCGCAGTAACTGCCATTATTCCCAGAACATAGAGGAAGTTGGCCCCGGACACAAAAAGCATTCCGATAAATATAATAAAGAAGATAAGGGCCGTACCAAAATCAGGCTCAAGCAGTACAAGAAGTATAAATATAAAGGCCGAAATAGTGGAGAGCAGCACTTTGCTTGAAGATATATGATTGACCTTCTCTGTCTTTTTCTTTGAAAGTATTGCTGAAAGAGTTATGATCATAAATATTTTTGCAAATTCGGAGGGCTGCACAGGAAAGAGTCCCAGGTCTATCCAACTCATAGAACCATTGACTTCATAGCCGAAAAACAGGACAGCAATGAGGGCTATTATTCCCGCGCCTGCAGATATCCACCAGAAATCCCTGATCTTCCTGTAATTTACAAACTGCAGTCCTGCAAATAAGAAGACCCCTGCTCCAAGAAAGATAGACTGCCTTTTAAGATAATATTGTGGATCACTTACCCCTCCGGGCATCGAGCTCCTTGTCGCGCTGTATATTATGATCACTCCGAATACAGAAATAATAAGGACCGCAAGGAAGAATAAAAGATCAAATTTGATCCTTCTCCTTTTCCTGTCCATATTTATATCATCTATAAACGGATCATGTTTTTTAGTATTATTTGTATACATCTATATTCCCATAAATTTTATTTTCCTAGTCAAGACCAAACAGATACCTGTATATCTTTTCTGCAATGGGCGAGGCATTGCTTCCTCCGCCACCTGCCTCTTCAAGCATAACTATGATGACATATTCCGGATTTCCTATGGGTCCGTAACTTGCAAACCATGCATAATCCTGTTTCCCGGCTACCTCCGCTGTCCCAGTCTTTCCTGCAATAGGTATTTCTTTCAATGGAAAATTTCTGAAAGTATAGGCCGCCGTACCACCGGGATTTGTGACCATTTCAAATCCATCTTCGATTATTTCCAGATAATGTTCATTAAGGTCTATTTCCTTCCAGTTCAAAATAGTACTCCCGGTAAAAAGCTCTCCCCCGGGACCCTTTATCTCCTTTACCAGATGAGGTTCATACTGTATTCCCCTATTAGCCGCCGTAGAATACGCCATTGCCATTTGAAGAGGTGTTACAAGCATATCACCCTGGCCGATCGCCATATTTACTGTATCGCCGGGAAACCAGACCGTGTATTCAATCTTGTCTTCAAAATATTCCTTTTTCCATTCCCTGTCCGGCACCCTTCCCACATCCTCAAAAGGCAAGTCTATGCCAGTGGTCCCGCCAAAGCCAAAATCCCTGGAATATTTTTGTAAAAGTTCTCCAGCATTTTTAAGTTTTACAAACAGCCCATAACCGATCTCATAAAAATATGTGTCGCAGGAATTCATGATCCCTCCCCTCATATCCAGGCTTCCATGCCCTGTTTTCTTCCAGCAAAATTTAGGAAAGTCCGGTCCCAGGCCATACCAGATCCCATGACAGGTGACTCTGCCATATTCACTTACGATATTTTCCTGGAGCCCCGCATAAGCGGTGACCAGTTTAAAAACAGATCCGGGAGCATAGGACATGACTGCACGGTTATTTAAGGGATAATGGTTTTCTGCCATATTTAAATATGTCCAGTCTTCAGAAGAGATGCCGCCTGAAAAAATACCCGGATCATAAGTCGGAAATGATGCCATTGAAAGTACTTCTCCATTTTTTGCATTAAGGACGACTACTGCCCCTCCCGGAACATTATAATGCTCGTCAGAATTCTTAAGGGTCTTATCCCTGACTTCGATTATCCCACGGTGGAGCGCTTCTTCGGTAATTTTCTGGAGATCTATATCAATAGTCAAATAAAGGTCATTTCCTCTTTCCGCCGGTATTTCATCCCTTATGCTTACGGGCCTCCCAAGAGGATCGACCTCATAAATAATACTTCCCTTTTCACCTTTAAGCATATTCTCATAATACTCTTCGAGGCCGGTAAGCCCTATCTGGTCTCCTCCCGAATATTTATCCCTGTAAGGTGCCTGGGCCAGCCTCTCCTCATCGATCTCGCCGGTATATCCAAGGATATGTGAGGCAAGTACGCCATATTTATATTCCCTTAAATATACATCCACTACTTCTACCCCGGGAAGACTGCTTTTATTTTCCTTCAATGCGATTATCACAGGTTTTTCTATCCCTGTTTTTAAAAACACTCTTTCCAGATAAGAAATATCAGCATTCTCAAGTTTTTTAGTGATCTCGGCTATATCCATATCAAGATAAGCCGCAAGAAGCTCGATCGCCTTATCATCAGCAAGCAGGACGTGCGGCTCTACCGCGACGGCTGCAATAGGTACGCTCCTGACAAGCAACTTGCCATTACGGTCATATATATTTCCTCTCGGTGCTGCAATGGACTGCTGCCTTGCAATACTTTCTGATGCCATTTCTGCATACAGCTCTCCGCTTATTACCTGCAGGAAATACAGCCTGAGCACCAGTGCAATAAGAAAAATAAATACGGCATATATTATTATTCTAAGTCTTATTCTTATACTTGAATTCAAATTCTTCCAATCCCCTGCTTATTCCTATCTTTATGGCCGGGTAGAATATTATAATAAGGAGTATATTAAAGACCGGCAGTATCAATAACTCCAGACCCATGCCCGGCATATCTACCTGGTAATTGAATAGAAATCTTATAAGGTTTATTATGATGAGATTAGCCTCTGTTACTATAAAAACCAGAAATATCTGCGAGGTAAGCTTGCTTCTAAATCCTGCCTCGACAAGCTTCCAGACAATAAAGGCATCAAGTGCATATACCAGTGCGGACACTCCTACAAGGTCGCCTACCATCAGGTCCAGGATAAGTCCTGCAACAAAACCAAAGATAATGCCATAGAATGCACCATCCAGGAGTGTTATGGCTACAATAGCTATAAGCACGAGATCAAAACTTATAAAATACATCTCCAGGTGTTCAAAAAAAGCTATCTGGACCATCAGTGCTATTATAAGTAATGCGAAATGAAGTATTATATTAATTGTCTTCATAAAAATAAATCTTTTAAGACCCTATAAATAATGCCTGTAATCACCTTAAAATCTTCTCACTATTTTATCACCATCAAATATTCCAGATCCTTAAAATCTTCAAAAGGCTCTACTACTATCTCCAGATAAGGATTGCCTGAGATACGGGAGACCTCCTGTACGCGGCCTATCAAAATATCGGGCGGTAGATACTGGCCGTATTCAGATGTCACAATAATATCGCCTTTATAGACCTCCTCGTCTGTTGATATATAATGGAGATAGATCGTTCCGTCCTGGCTTCCTTCTATAAGGCCCAGCTTTCTTGATGAAAGTATCCTTGCGCCAAGGCTGCTCTGGGGATCACTTAAAAGCCTGATAGTTGAGCTTTTATTGCCGGCTGATATCACTATGCCGCATAATCCATTTGTTCCCACGGCTCCCATGCCTTTAAGCACTCCACCGCTCGTTCCTGCATTTATTATGACTTCAGACTGCCATCTACTACCGTAAAAACCTATTACTTTTACAGCTACCGTCTCATTATCCTCTCTTATATCAAGGTCCAGTAGTTTTCTTAAGGCATCGTTTTCGATCTTTATACTTGTGCTCTCTGCATAACTGGCCATAAGGCTCGCATTTTCTTCTTCCAGATCAAGGTATTTTTGCCGCAGTCCTATGTATTCACCTATTGAGGAAAAAAATCCTGTAATAGGATTAAAGAAGGAAGATATTTTCCCCTGCACAGGTTCAAAAAAATCCAGTGTCCCTGCTTTTATCCTTTCTGTGACACCGGAACCCCTAAAACTTATGGTGATTATGACCAGGCAAAGGAAAACAAGGATGACAAGAACGATGATATTTCTGAATCTTCTATTATTTATCACGATTTATAAAAATATTTTAAAATTTATCCCTAAACACGGGTCCCCTGCTTACTATGGGCCTTAAGCCCAGTTTTTGGACAGGCTCCTAGGCTGAGAAACGTAAATATCTTTTTAGGGCTGTGAAATCTTCTACACATTTTCCGGCTCCCACTGCAACTGCTGCAAGAGGATCCTCTGCCATATATACCGGACAGTGTGTCTCACGGCTTATTCTTTCTGAAAGTCCTTTAAGTAATGAACCTCCACCTGCAAGGACTATGCCTCTTTTCATAATATCTGAAGAAAGTTCAGGCGGAGTGCCGTCAAGGACCTCGACTATTGAATTGACAATGTCCCCCACCGGTTTTTCAAGGGCCTTTCTTATCTGCTGACTTGTGATTATTATAGTCTTGGGAAGTCCTGCGACAAGGTCCCTTCCATTTATTTCCATCTTCTCTTCATTCTCAAGTGGAAATGCCGATCCTATTTCCATTTTTACACGCTCTGACGTTCTCTCGCCCACAAGTAGATTATGATCCTTCTTGAGATAATAGACAATTGCTTCATCCATCTCATCACCGCCTATGCGGAGTGACTGGCTGACTACTATCCCTCCCAGGGATATTACAGCAACTTCTGAGGTACCGCCACCGATGTCTACGATCATGCTTCCTGTCGGTTCATCGATTGGAAGATTTGCACCTATTGCTGCCGCAAGAGGCTCCTCTATGATATATGCGGCACGGGCTCCCGCCTGCTCCGTTGCTTCAATGACCGCTTTTTTCTCAACCGGTGTGATACCCGATGGAACACAGATCACGATACGGGGCCTTGCAAAAGCAACATTCTTATGCACCGTCTGGATAAAATACCTGAGCATTTTTTCTGTTGTCTCAAAATCTGCGATAACGCCGTCCTTAAGTGGTCTTATTGCCACGATATTTCCAGGTGTACGTCCGACCATCCTTTTAGCTTCCTTGCCTACAGCCAGTATCCTTTTATTGCTCTTTTCTATAGCTACGATCGAAGGTTCCTCCAGGACAATACCCTTGCTCTTTACATATACCAGGGTATTTGCCGTACCAAGGTCAATACCCATATCCCTGCCAATCACATTCAAAAAAAAGTCGAACATCTGCTACTCCTTAAGCCTCTACAATATTTTATAATTAAACTTTTCCAGTAATCCTATATACTCATAAACCGGTACCCCGGCTACATTATAAAAACATCCATTTATCTTTTTCACAAGTACCAGGCCGGGACCATTTATATTATATGCTCCTGCCTTGTCTCCTACATCATTCTGCGAGATATAATTTCTGATCTCATTTTCAGATAATTTCCTAAAATCTACTTGTGTAGTGCTGCTATTGTATTCGTATTTTCCTGTACTGCTGTCCAGGACGCATACCCCGCTTATTACCCTGTGAGTCTTGCCGGAAAGCAGACTTATATATTCATATCCCTCTCCGGGACCGGAAGGTTTTCCAAGTATCCTGCCTTCTATCGATACTATTGTATCAAAACTTGAGATTAAAAACCTAAAACCCTCTCCGCTGTGGATCGCCTTAAGTTTCCCCAAACCCTGCCCTCTAAAAACATTTTTGGCCTTGGAAATACTATTGCGGCACACAATATCATAAGGATCCCCGCTGCTCTCCTCATCACAGTCCACAGGGCTTATGATATCGAAATCAAGACCCATTACTTCAAAGATCTGCTTCCTCCTGGGAGAAACAGATGCAAGTATTATTTTGGTCCTAGGACCTTCTTCTTGTCCCGACATCTGCAAGTAAAAATGCAATAAGCAATCCTATTATGGCACCGAGAGTAATATTTATATGTATCCCAAAACTGATGTCTATGAGGTGAAGGTTAAGGTTTAATGAATCGGTGCCTACCTTTAATCCCCTATCAAGTATCGGAATGGTGTCAGCAAGGACATGTCCCAGGATCGCCCCTAATACTCCTCCAAAAAAGGTTATTAGAAATACTATCTTTCCTCTTCTTTTTGCCATAACTTAATACCTGTCTCTATATAAAAAATATCTTAATAATAAACCGTCTTTTTTACTGGTCCGGACCAGTAAAAAATAATCCGATCTCTCTTTCTGCGCTTTCAGTAGAATCAGAACCGTGTATTACATTTATGGTAATATCTTTTCCAAAATCCCCCCTGATCGTACCTTTTGGTGCTTTCCTGGAATCAGTCGGTCCCATCAGATTACGGGCCCTATTTATGGTATCCACACCACTTACTACCATTATGATAACCGGACCGGAAGTTATGTATCTAAGAAGCGGCCCGAAAAAATCTTTTTTAATATGATCCTTATAATGTGCTGAGGCAAGCCCCTCATCAATTTTTGTCAACTTCATATTCTCAATAGTAAAGCCGGCATCTTCAAACTTTGAGATTATCTTCCCCGCTACCCTGGCCTGCAGCCCGTCAGGTTTTATTATTATCAAACTTCTCTCAATGCCCGCACTATTTATATTAAGTCCGCAGCTCCCGCTGCAATTTTCACATCCGCTCAATGCTCCTCACTCTCTATCTAATTAAATAAAATAATACCTGCAATCACTACTGGGGTGTCTTGCAATATGGGCAGACCTTCCAGTTAAACTCCAGAGGCTTTTTACAGGAAATACATGTATTCTTTAATTTTTTACGGCAATAGGGACAGATCATGAAATCAGTTTTGACCTCATTACCGCATGAAGGACAGCTGGAAAGGTCCGAGTCCAATAGCAGCTGCATCCTTTTTATCTCAAGATCCCTCTCAAGCACATCTTCTATATATTCCGGCGGCCTGAGTATCAAATAGATCACAAGGCCAAGAAAGTTAAACGCCAGTACGACCAGTGCCCAAAAAATTGCAGCCACCAGAGATGTATTCCTGAGCTTTGCGTCCCTGAATGTCCAGTATACAAAAGCCAGCCATATAACTATCAGTATAAATATTGTCCCATAGATAAGATAACGCCATATGGGCAATCTGAAAAAATTTAGAACATTATCCACATATCCAAAAAGATCCATCTATCCTCCAATTAAAAGTATGATTTCATTAAAACAAAATCCTTTTATCATTTTTTAACATTTCCAGTTCCTCTACTAGCTTGAATGATCCAGGTAAAATCAAATGATCCTATCCAGGCCTACCAGATTGGTCGGTGAACCAGTAATGCATATAATATCATTTGTGCCAGAAATTTTTAATGCATAATTCAAAGAATTTTCCACACTGTCCATAGCATAGACTTCCTCCGGCATCTTAATATCGCTTGAGCTTTTTTCCATTATTTCAGTTGTCTTCTGTTGGAGTTTGGCCACAGAAAGACTCCGTCCGGTATGGCTTGATGTAAGTATCAGCCTGTCAGCGACTCCCAGGACTTTCCTTATCATAACCCCATAATCCTTATCTGCAAGAGCTGCAAATATTATTGTCTTTTTCTTTGATCTAAAATATTTTTCCATTACCTTAGAAAATTTATCCATACCTTCCGGATTATGGGAAACATCAGAAAATACAAACGGATCCTTTCTTAGCATCTCAAGCCTTCCCTTTATGCATATACCGGCCAGGCTGCCATTTAAAAGGTTTCCATCAAGCTTTTTATTTATTGTGTCCATATAAAGCTCTGCAAGCACTATGGCAAGTAAGAGATTAAGCGGCTGATAGTCACCGATAAGGGGTATCTCAATACCGCTGTATTTACCAAATATCGCCTCCAACCCTATTTTCCAGCCTGATAAACCTCTGGACTCCATGGAGCTTATGCTAAAATCCCTGCCACAGAGATACAAGTCCGCTTCCATGTTTGAAGCTTTGTTTTCTATAATATCAAGGACCTCATGATCATTAGAAATAGTTGCAACCCGTGCTCCCTTTTTTATGACTTCGACCTTTTCGGCAGCTATCTCCGGAATTGTGCTTCCAAGGATCTGTGTGTGTTCAAGACTTACACTGGTAAGCCCCGCAACTTTCGCATCCGCAGCATTTGTAGCATCCCATCTGCCTCCCATCCCTGCTTCCAGCACCATGACTTCTGCGCCGCTATTTGCGGCAGCCACAAATGCCATTGCAGTTATTATCTCGAATTGTGTTATGGGACCTCCCAGGTCAAGGCTATTGACTTCCTCAATATATGGATATATCCCATCAAAGGTATCTGCAAATTTCTCCTCTGTAATATCAGCTCCGTCTATCCATATTCTTTCTGTATAACTGCTTATATGGGGGGATATATGATAAGCAGACTTAAGGCCCTGTCCTTTAAGTATCTCTGCAAGCATCACAGTAGTAGAGGTCTTTCCATTGGTCCCCACAATATGTATAAAATCTGTATCTTTATGGGGGTCACCCATCAGCTGAAGGATCTTGTTGATCCTGGTAAGAGATGGTTTTATACCGAATATGAGAGCATCATCAAGATATTTGCTGACCTGGCTAAAATTCAAAAAATTCCTTTTTATTATCTACTTTTTAATATTCTTCATCTTGTCAAGCTGTTCGGCCAGCACTGCATTTACCTGCACGGCCTGCATCAATCTGTCTTTTTCTTTGGTGATTATCTCTTGCGGAGCCTTCTTCATGAATTGAGGATTCTCAAGTTTTTTCTTGCTGCCAGCCATCCCGGCCTCTATTTTAGCCATCTCATCTGAGATTCTCTTTATTTCAAGGTCTATGTCTACAGCATCGAGAATATATATGTAGATATCGGTACTTCCTGTGGTAGTCTTTATATATCCTTTCCCGTCTCCGGCGTCCCTGAACTCTATTTTGTCTACCCTGGCAAGACTGCGGATATATTTAATATTGGCAGATACTGTCTTGCTGATATCATCTTCTTCAATATCCAGGCATATATTCACTTTGCTGCCCGGGTTTATCTTAAGTTCGGATCTTACCTTCCTGACTTCGCTTATGATGTCAAAAACTAAAAGAATGGCATTTTCGGTTTCCTTATCGGTAAATGACTTATCAGACTGCGGATATTTCCCTATCATTATGCTTTCACCCTGATGCGGGATAGCCTGCCATATCCTTTCAGTTATATGAGGCATGAAAGGATGCAGGGCTTTAAGATATTTCTCAAGCACAAACCACAGGACGAACTGGCATACTTCCCTGTCCCTGTCTTTTTCATCCGAGGAGTCATAAAGCCTGACCTTTGAAGACTCGAGATACCAATCGCAGAACTCACTCCAGAAGAAATCATACAGGGATCTGGACGCTCCGGAAAAATTAAATTTTGAAAGGTTTTTTTCTACATCTTCTATAGTAAAATTCAGGCGTGATATGATCCACCTGTCCCAAAGAGTAAGCTCCATGTCCAGGATACTTTTAGCCTGGATATCATTACCGGCGGACCGGCTTTCCATCTTGTCGTGGCCGGTATCTCCGATCGCAGAGATCACAAACTTGGATGCATTCCAGATCTTATTGGCAAAATTCCTTGTCCCATCGATCTTTTCATCTCCAAGCAGAAGGTTTCTTCCCGGTGTAGTGAGAGAAGTCAATGTGAACCTTAATACATCAGCACCATTTTTATCAATTATTACCATTGGGTCCACGGCATTGCCCTTTGATTTACTCATCTTCTGCCCGGTAGGATCATTCACAAGAGGATTTATGAATACCTGCCTAAAAGGCACCTCATCCATAAAATGAAGGGCCATCATGATCATCCTGGCCACCCAGAAAAATATGATATCATGAGCTGTTATAAGTACATCTGTCGGGAAAAAATGCTCAAGATCTTTGGTCTTTTGGGGCCACCCCAAAGTTGCAAAAGGCCAGAGGCATGAGCTAAACCATGTATCCAGGACATCTTCATCCTGTTTTAGTTTGCTGCCGCCACATTTAGTGCACCGTTCCGGTCGGGTCGCGCTTACTATCATCCTCCCGCATGAACTGCAGTACCATACAGGTATTCTATGCCCCCACCACAATTGCCTGGAAATACACCAGTCCCTGATATTCTCCATCCATTCAAAATATATTTTTTCCCATTTACGGGGAATTATTTTTACCCTGCCATCACGCACGGCCTCGATAGCAGGAGCGGCAAGTTTTTTCATCGCCACAAACCACTGCATGGAAACTCTCGGCTCAACGATCGTATCACATCTGGAACATGTACCAACAGATGAGGTGTGATCCTTCTTACCCAGATAATATCCGCCTGACTTGAGGTCTTCCAGTACCTTTTTCCTGGCCTTGTACCGGTCCATGCCTGCATACTTGCCGGCATTGGAGTTGAGCACTGCGTCTTCATCCATTATATTTATCTCTTCGAGATCATGTCTTTTGCCTATCTCAAAATCATTTGGATCATGGGCAGGAGTGACCTTTACCGCTCCGCTTCCAAACTCCATATCAACATAATCGTCTTCTACTATGGGAATGGTCCTCTCGATCAGGGGAAGGAAGACCAGACGCTCTTTTAGCTTTTTATATCTGCTGTCCCCCGGATTTACCGCAACCGCAGTGTCGCCAAGCATCGTCTCGGGCCTTGTAGTGGATACTATTATATATTCTTCATTACTAGGCTTTCCGGTTGCAGGGTCTATAAGGGGATACTTTATATCCCACAGATCTCCAGCCTTGTCCTGATGTTCCACTTCAATATCAGATATTGCAGTACGGCATCTGGGACACCAGTTTGTCATATAATTTCCACGGTATATAAGTCCCTCATTATAGAGGGATATAAATTCAGTTGTAACGGAATCTACATAATCATCATCGAATGTAAATCTCTGGCGGTCCCAGTCGCAGGAACACCCGAGGGCTTTTAACTGGGATATTATCCTGCTTCCATATTCATCTTTCCATTTCCATACTTCCTCAATAAACTTCTCCCTGCCCAGGCTATGTCTGTCAGTACCCTTCAGTGCAAGGGATTTCTCCACAACATTCTGTGTTGCGATGCCAGCATGATCGGTGCCGGGGATCCATGTAGTATTAAGGCCCTTCATCCTTCTATACCTGATGATCACGTCCTGGAGTGTATTATTAAGAGCATGTCCAACATGCAGGAATCCGGTCACATTTGGAGGCGGGATGACCATACTAAAAGGAGTCTTTGACTGATCCGGTTCTGCATGAAAATAATTTTTTTCCTGCCAAAAACCATATATTTTATTTTCAAAGCTTAATGGATCGTATTTGCCTTCGATTTTATCAACCATATCAAGCAGACTTTTCTTCACCTTTAAGGTATTTACTTCCTTCTGAATCAATAAATAATTTCGGTTCTATTTTATTTTCTACTACTTCCCTTGTGATGGTGCATTTCTTTATATCTTTTCTATTTGGTATCTCAAACATTATTCCCAGCATTATTTCTTCCATTATGGCCCTAAGTCCCCTGGCTCCGGTACCGAGCCTTAATGCCTTATTGGCTATAGCCTTCAGGGAATTATCAGAAAATTCCAGCTCTACACCATCCATCTTAAACATCTTTTTATATTGCTTTATAAGTGAGTTCTTTGGTTCTACAAGTATAGTTACAAGATCCTCTTTGCTAAGATTTGCCAGCGTAGAAAACACAGGAAGTCTTCCGATAAGCTCAGGTATCAGACCATATTTCAGGAGGTCCTCAGGCATCACATTCGGTAGAAGCGTATCGATCCTTTCAGATTTTGAAGGGATCTTTTCCGATATGAAACCTACTCTTTTCCGGTTCAGCCTTGTCTCAATAATGCTGTCAAGCCCGCCAAAAGAGCCTCCGCAAATAAATAAAATATTGGAGGTATTTATCTGCATAAAATCCTGGTGAGGGTGTTTTCTTCCGCCCTGTGGAGGTACATTTGCATCTGTCCCTTCAAGTATTTTCAGCAATGCCTGCTGGACACCTTCTCCGGATACATCCCTCGTTATTGATGGATTATCTGATTTTCTGCTGATCTTATCTATCTCATCAAGGTAGATTATTCCTGTCTCAGCCTTCTTAATATCAAAATCAGCAGTCTGGATAAGTTTTAGGAGTATATTTTCAACATCCTCTCCTACATAGCCAGCTTCCGTAAGTGAAGTAGCATCTGCAATGCAGAACGGGACATTTAATATTCTGGCCAGCGTCTGGGCCAAAAGTGTCTTGCCGCAGCCAGTTGGGCCTAAAAGCAAAATATTACTCTTTTGGAGCTCTATATCATCTTTCTGGGCTCTATCCTCATACCTCACTCTTTTATAATGATTATATACTGCTACAGAAAGGACCTTTTTTGCCTTCTGTTGTCCTACCACATATTCATTTAAGATATTATATATCTCTTTTGGTTTCGGAAGATTCTCAAAGCTCAATTCCTTATCTTCCTTAAGTTCTTCATCGATTATCTCATTGCACAGGTCTATACACTCATTACATACATATACTCCAGGTCCTGCAATAAGTTTTTTTACCTGTTTCTGTGACTTTCCACAAAAAGAACATTTTAAAAAATCATCCTTATTTTTTTCTTCACTGGACAAGTTAGATACACTCTCCCATATTATTTTTTATATATTACCTCATCGATTATACCGTATTTTTGTGCTTCAACTGCATCAAGGATAAAGTCTCTTTCGGTATCCTTTTCGACTTTAGTGATATCCTGGCCGGTATGTTTTGATATCACTTCATTGAGCAGCTGTCTTATCCTGACCATCTCCTTAGCGTGGATCGCTACATCGATAGTCGTACCCGAGACTCCTCCAGAAGGCTGGTGAAGCATCACTCTTGAATTCGGAAGTGAAAATCTCTTCTTCTTCTCACCTGCAAGCAGAAGTACCGCAGCAGCACTTGCAGCCTGGCCGATGCATATGGTAGATACAGGTGATTTAATAAATTGTATGGTATCATAAACTGCCATGGCCGCTGTGACTACTCCACCAGGACTATTAATATACAGCTGGATATCCTTCTCAGGATCCTCTGCTTCCAGATGAAGCATCTGTGCCATTATAAGGTTTGCAATATTATCATCTATGGCTGCACCTAAAAAGATTATTCTTTCCTTTAACAGCCTGGAATAGATATCAAAAGATCTCTCACCTCTGCTAGTCTGTTCTACGACCATCGGTATAAGGTAATTTCCTGTGATTCTCTCATTCATTTTTATCATCATCCTCTATTTTGTCTTCACTTTTTGGTTCTTTTGAATCCGGGGTCCAGAGGGTTTCTTTTTCTTTCTTAGCCTTTTCTTCCTCCGGGGTCCAGATCTTTTTCTTATCATCAATCTTATCAGCTTTTGGTGCTTCTTCAATAACTTTTACATTCCGCTCAAGCTGACCCAGAAGCTTCTTTCTTCTTACTGTCTCACTTATCTGCATCTCCGCTTCAGGCTTCCCGAAGTATTCTGATATTTTCTTCTTCTCTTCATCCTTATTATATTTTGAGAGTATCTCTTCCTTTTCCTTTGCTATCTCTTCCGCTGTAGCTTTGATACTTGAAGCCTCACTCTTTTCCAGCGCAGTGAAGATAAGATATTCCTTTACTTCTCTCTCAGCCCTTTCCCTTATCTGTGAATTGAATTTCTCTTCAGTAATATTTAAGGCCTTTATATAATTCTGTTTGCTCATCTTCTGCTTACTTAGACCTTCATTGACTTCTGATTCTATCCTCCCTACACGGCTCTCGATCATCGGGGCAGGGATCTCATCTTTCATATTTTTTACAATATGCTCGATTATCTGGCCGATTATCTGGGACTGCCTTTGACCTTTTTTCTGTTCTTCAAGTCTTTGCCTGAATTCACTTGTAAAATCCTCAACCTTCTCATATTCTCCAAGATTTTTTATGAACTCCTTATCAAGTTCCGGAAGTACTCTCTTCTTGATCTCTTTGACCAATATATCAAAATCAGCTTTTTTGCCTGTAATATCTGCTTTCTCAATATTTTCAGGAAGCAGGAGTGATATCTGCTTCTTTTCACCTTTTTTCATTCCGGCAATACTGGTCTCAAATTCAGGAAAAAGGGTCTTTGAGCCCAGTTCCAGTGAATAATCCTGTGCACTTCCCCCTTCAAATTCCTTACCCTCGATCTTGCCGTTAAAATCTATGGTTACAAAATCTCCTTCGGTAGCAACTTTATCATCTTCAACCGGCTCAAGAGTCGCATAATTTTTCCTCATATTATCTATCTGCTGCTGGAGCTCCTCATCGCTTACTCCTGCTGGAGAGGCATTTACTTTTATTCCCCTATATTTTGGAAGTTTTATCTCCGGTTCCAGCTCGATCTCGGCTTCAAACCCGAGTGATTTATCCTCTTCCATCAAGGTTATATTGATTTTAGGATAGTCAATAGGTTTATACCCTGTCTCGTCTATTATTTTCGGATAAAGCTCTGATATGGAACGGCTCGCAGCTTCCTGCAGGACATATGGTTTTCCAAAATTAGAATCAATGACCTGTTGTGGTATTTTGCCTTTTCTAAAACCAGGTATATTTGCTTTTTTTGCTATTTCTTTATAGGCATTGCCTATCTGCTTTTTATAATAACTATTGGATACTTCTAATTCCAATTTTGCCCTGTTATTATCAATCTTTTTATTGCTCTTGATCTTGTAACTCAAAAATCCTCCCTTTACAGCACGCAGTAGTGCCTTTAAACATTAAGAAACATATTATAATAGAAATAGGATAAAATTCAATCAAACAAAAGGGTTTATTCCGGTATGCCGATTCCTGCAGAAGCATAGGTCAGAACCCTCCAATTAGACTTAAGCTTTGAGAGCCATTTTTTGGTATCTATAGCTTTGAAGCTTTCTGCCCTGACTATTTCCTCATTGATATTACACTGCTCCATACCATTCCTGTCTCCAGCTTCCTTATAATCATTGTAAAGAAGCTTATTGGCCGCAAGTATTTTTTCCTCCAGATCTTCTCCTAAAAAAAGACCGGGGTAAGGCATTAACTCATCTCTGCTTACTCCATTTAAATGGCTGTGGTCCGATACCTTTTTATTCTCGTATAAGAATCTTTTAATATCTTCCCTGAAACTTAGCCATTGCGGATTTTTTTTAGATGGCGGAAGATGCATTATGGAAAGAGTGTTATCCAGCCAAAATCCTACACCGCTTATCCGTGTATTTATAAGGAAGTCAATATCTTCGCCCCTGGTGATCGAAGGGTCAAAAGGTACATTTGCCAGTAGTTCCCTATGGATCACCATATTTCCACCAAAAACAAAGGGGGTCGGTTTTAATCTGAGACCTTTACCGATGATCTGGCTAAAGGCCCGATTCATCGCAAACACATTGTTCCAGTACTTCTTCTTCCACAAAGGTACACCGGCTTCATCTAATTTATATTTCCCATCACTGTTAATATAATATCCAGCTACAGCCAGTATTTTTTCTCCCTCAGTCTCTGTGCCCACGAACTTAACTGCTTTGTCAATAAACTTACTATCTGCAAAGACTTCATCATCATCGATGAAGATGACTAGCTCGCTGCCATTTAGGATTCCTGCAAGGGAACACATATTCCTTACCGAAGAGTAATTATCAAGATTTATCAGGGCGCAGGCATCATCAGGGACGTCCTCATCAAGTAGCTTTTGCTTTATTTTACTCAAATTACCTTGATGAATAAGACTTATATCGATCTTTTCTTTAAAGGGGGCGCAGATCTCTTTGACCCTGTCCAGCACTTCATTCTCAATACTATTTAATGTTGCTGCTATGATCAGCACTACTGAAAAATCATTTCTGTTTAGTATTTGCATGCTTTCCAGGACTCTTCCAAGCGTACCTTCCTGGTCAAGGGGGGTGGCGTGGTCAAATATTTTATCTTCTTTTAGGTCAACATTCTCGGGAGGACCCCAATATGTAGGAATGACTATGGTCTTTTTTTGCAAAAACCCCTCCAGGGTATATTAAAAAATATAACTTGATTTATTAGTATATGC
>RCNB010001017.1_pt1 | contig 21450 bp, 17 predicted proteins | sample 2041321 | NCBI WGS metagenome assembly RCNB01 (sample SAMN09708232, study PRJNA481090) | Marine sediment metagenome, whole genome shotgun sequencing project. | reverse complement strand
GTTCTCAAGCCTCAGGCTCAGCCTGAAGCGCTATACATTGAGTATTTCGAGGATTAAATTTTAAGCCTAACGCCGGAATTGGACAAAAGAGGGCGTTTTGCAAAGGTCTCATTATGGAGAATACGTTATGAAAGTGCCGCTCTTAGATCTTAAGGCTCAGTATGCAGCCATCAAGGATGAGGTGCTTGCTGTGACAAGCGATGTTTATGAGGACCAGCATTTTATCCTGGGCCCGCGGGTTGAAAGGCTTGAAAAGGAGATTGCCGACTATTGCCATTGTAAATATGCGGTTGGTGTATCATCCGGAACTGATGCCTTGTTGATTTCTTTGATGGCCGCAGGTATTGGGCCGGGTGATGAGGTGATTACTACGCCATATACGTTTTTTGCCACTGTAGGTTCTATTGTTCGTGTAGGTGCTATTCCAGTTTTTGTGGATATAGAACTGGATAACTACAATATGAATCCTGAAGTGATAGAAGAGAAGATAACAAAACGGACCAAGGCTATTATCCCTGTACACCTATATGGCCAATGCTGCGATATGACTTCGATCATGGATCTGGCAAAGGCCCATCATCTGATCCTCATTGAAGATGCAGCGCAGGCCATAGGGGCGGAGCACGACGGGCAAAGGGCGGGTTCGCTAGGGGATCTGGGGTGTTTTTCCTTCTTTCCATCAAAAAATCTTGGCGCTTTTGGTGACGGTGGCATTGTTACAACATCTTCAGATAACTTATATAAAATCCTAAAGATTATGCGTGCTCATGGTTCCAGTCCCAAGTATTTTCATAAGATGTTGGGGGGAAATTTTCGGTTAGATGCCTTACAGGCGGCTATTATCCTAGTTAAATTGCCGTATCTTGATATGTGGACAGCAGCACGTCAGACGAATGCCGGAAGATACGTCGACCTTTTTGAGCGGAAAGGTTTAACTGGGTTGATCAAGTTGCCTGAACAAAAGAATGGGCGGCACATTTACAATCAGTTTGTTATCTTTGTTCCGGATCAAAGAGATAAACTCAAAGAGTATTTATACGAGGCCGGCATCGGCACAGAGATCTACTATCCTATTCCGATGCACCTACAACCATGTTTCCAGGACCTGGAAAGCCGGCAGGGTGATTTTCCCAACGCAGAAGAGGCTGCCGAAAGAACGCTGGCTCTTCCGATATATCCTGAGCTGACAGAAAAGCAACAAGTCTATGTAGTAGAAAAGATTGAGGCATTTTACGTTTAATGATAAAAAATGCCCTTGCTTTTAGGCAGGTGTAGGAATAATGTGTAAGATACAAAAGGGGATGTAGCTCAGTTGGGAGAGCGATACGTTCGCAACGTATAGGTCGTGGGTTCGATTCCCTCCATCTCCACCAATAAAAGCAAGTGGTTGTGGGTTGTGGGCTGTAATAAAAAAAGGGGGGCATATGAATAAGGCAGGTTTGGTTGAGGCCATGAGAAAAGAAAACGGTCTTACAAGAGATAAGGCTGAACAGGTCGTGGGCATCTTCTTTGAGCAAATGGCTGATGCCCTAACAAGAGGTGAGAGGGTCGAAATCAGGGGGCTTTGTAGCATTTATGTTAAAGATTATGCTGCGTATACAGGCAGAAATCCTAAAACAGGCAAACATGTTTACGTAAAGCCCAAGAAGCTCCCCTTTTTTAAGTGCGGTACAGAATTGAGAAAAAGAGTAGATGGTAGATAAAACAGGGATAGCCGTGGCTGGTAATAACGGCAAAGAATGTTAGAAGAACCCCGGAGCCGTCGATAGAATGAGGGGTTAAAGGTTTTGATTTAATGCTTACGCCACGTGTCATCCTAACCCAACTCCTTTTCATGGTCATTATTTATGGCAGCAGCAAGTTCGGCAAAAAGCCGTTAATCGTCACAACCATTATTCTGCTTGGTATAACCTGAATGCATCTGTTCTTCCCGGCATTGCTTGTGTTGCAGACAACCATTATCCTTGCCACAGCCGCCATTTGTTATCACAAAATTAGAGAGCAAGAAGCAAGGACAATCATTACGGCATTTCGAGATATCTTAGACCATCTTACTGGAAAGTAGAAAATGACATCCCAAAAAGCAAAAAGGCGTTCAGCAACGATCACTCGTAAAACCAAAGAGACGGATATCACGTTGGAATTGACTGTTGAAGGGCAGGGTAGTGCAGAGATCTCCACAGGGGTTCCTTTCTTGGATCACATGCTTGTCCTGATGACAGCCCACGGTTTTTTCGATTTAACACTGAATGCAACAGGTGATATTGCAGTAGACGGGCACCACACAGTAGAAGATATAGGAATAGTCCTTGGGGATGCCTTTGACAAGGCATTAGGAACCAAGAAAGGCATAAGGCGATACGGGAAGAGTATAGTGCCTATGGATGAGGCTTTGGCAAGTGTAGTAATAGACTTTTCGAACCGTCCTCTTTTAGTCTATAATGTCGAATTCCGACGACCAAGTACAGGAAGCTTTGACGTTGAGCTTGTCGAGGAGTTCTTCAAGGCCTTTGTTGGCAGAAGCGGAATAACACTTCATATCAATGTGACGTATGGTGAAAATACGCATCATATTATCGAGGCCGTATATAAGGCCTTTGGTCAGGCATTGGATGAAGCCACCACTGTTGACGCACGGATTACCGGGGTACGCTCCACAAAAGGTGTATTGTAGGAAAGATATCCAGCATGGCGCTAAGTGAAGTCCGGCATAACTTCAGGTCCTTTAGACGGTTTTTTGTTGTTGTGTCTTGTTTTTGCCTGGCAGGATGCCAGTTAATGCCGGGCTCACAAGCGAACACTTCACAACAAAGAATTGACTTAGATACTGTTTTGGTTGTTCCCTTTGAATCGATAGACCGACAGGAGGTCAATACGATTGGTCATTGTCCTGTATGCAATGCTGTTCTCAACCCAGGACAAATTGAGCCTGGCGCTGATAGCTTCATGACCAAAGAGTTATTAGCCGTTTTGAAGACTGAAACAACGTATACACTTTTCGGACCTGGTATAGCAGATGGTGTTCGTTCAGAGATAATTTCCGAAGATATCGGGATTTCGCAGCGGCGTCTACTGGTAGAAATGGGCAGAAGGGCGGGCGCAGATGCGGTAATCAGTGGGATCGTATACCGGTTTCGACAGCGTATTGGAACAACCCTGTCAGTAGATTCGCCGGCTTCTGTTGGGTTTGGTATTCATCTGCTCAGAACCAGTGATGGCCGTTTGATATGGGGCAGGCACTTTGATGAAACACAGCGTAGTTTAAGCGAAGATTTATTCAAGCTAGGCACCTTTGTAAAGAGGGGCGGGGGATGGCTTACTGTCGAGCAACTTGCAGTATACGGCTTGAAAGAACTCATGGCCAGCCTTCCCATTCATAATTGACGACTTCGCAAAAAGTCCATCTGCGGCGTTGCGCTTCATCTTTCGTCATTTCTACTTACGATAAGTACGTCTCATTGCGCCTTACGGCTTGAGAACAGTAGCGCGCCTTGCATCTGGAGCTTTTTACTGTGTCGTCTGTTTGTGGACTTTTTACGAGTCCATCATAATTGACGGTTTCGTAAAGGACAGAATGTTAATAATTCCTGCCGTAGATATAAAAATGGGACGCTGTGTTCGGCTTCTGCAAGGGCGAAAAGACTCTGAAACAGTCTTCTCCGACAATCCCTCGGCTATGGCAGCCAGATGGGAATCAGAAGGTGCTGAATTGCTTCACATTGTAGACCTTGACGGGGCCTTTGAAAAGAGCCCACAAAACATCGAGGTGGTTAAGGGTATTGTTGACAGGGTTGAAATACCTGTTCAGCTTGGGGGCGGAATACGCACAATGGATAGTGTTGCCATGTACCTGGATCTGGGTGTTTCCAGAGTCATCTTGGGAACCGAGGCCATCCAGAATCCAAGCTTTGTGTATGATGCCTGTCAAAGATATCCCGGGAAAATCGTAGTGGGGATTGATGCACGTGACGGTATGGTAGCCATTGACGGATGGACAGAGACAACAAAACGGCAGGCTATTGATGTGGCGGCAGAATTTGAAGGACAGGGTGTAGCTGCCATTGTTTTTACAGACATCAACAAAGACGGTATGCAACGCGGTGTAAATATCGATGCAACTAGGCAACTAGCTCAATCCGTGTCTATTCCAGTTATTGCTTCGGGTGGTGTTTCGAGTATTGATGATATTAAGACGCTTTTGCCATTAGAAGAGCTAGGGGTTCAAGGGGTGATAACCGGGCGAGCTTTGTATTCGGGGGAGTTAGATCTAAAACAAGCCATCGAGATCTCACGGGCATAAAGGGCTCACTCAAAAAGAAGTTTGCAGAATTCTCTCGTTGATGCGGCGTTATGCTTCATCGAGCTTATTCGTTTTATTCTTGACATTTCTTCAGACACGCCTTATTATCATCAGCTTTAAAAAATTAAAGTTCAAATCAAAAAAGCGGAACTTGCGAGTCCTGAAGTGAATCTGTCTTTATCGTGAGGTATCTATATTGGCGGGGCTTATACCAGAAGACAAGATTGACGAAGTACGAAGCGCAGCCAAGATAGTTGACATTGTCTCACAGCATCTCTCGTTAAAAAAGGCTGGAAGAAATTTTCTTGGCTTGTGTCCATTTCATGCAGAAAAAACCCCTTCCTTTACCGTAAACGAGGAAAAACAGATATTTCATTGTTTTGGTTGTGGACAGGGCGGTAACGTCTTTAGCTTCCTGATGCTCTATCACAATATTGAATTTCCAGAAGCTGTGCGGATGGTTGCCCGGAAGTATGGGATTCACATAACGACAAAAGGGATGTCACCTGGCCAGAAACGACGTCTGGAGCAAAAGGATGGCCTGTTTAGGATAAACCAACTGGCAGTTGGTTACTTCAAAGACAAGCTCTTAAAAGGCTCTTCGGGTAAGCCGGCTATAGAATATCTCAGGAAACGCCGTATAACACAAGGAATCATAGAAGAGTTTTCGCTTGGGTATGCGCCTGCGGGGTGGGACAATCTCATAAGGTATTTCTCGTCTATTGGAATATCCATGGGCGATGTTGAAAAGGCGGGCCTAATCATACCAAAGAAGCAAGGCTATTATGATCGCTTTCGTGCCAGGATCATATTTCCTATAGTCGATATTCGTGAAAAGGTAGTTGGTTTTGGTGGGCGTTGCCTGGATGACAGTCTTCCAAAGTACCTCAACTCACCTGAAACACCTATTTATCACAAAGGCCGGACGTTGTATGGTCTGTCTGCATCCAAACAAGTGTGTCGCCAAAAAGATTCGGTCTTTGTTGTAGAGGGCTATTTTGATTTGCTGGCGCTCAATTGTCACGGAATCCACAATGTCGTGGCTACACTTGGCACTGCTCTTACTAGTGATCATATACGCATTTTGAAGGGTTACGCTGGACAGGTGATCCTGGTCTTTGATTCAGATAAGGCAGGTGTCAAGGCCGCTGAACGGAGCCTTTCTTTGTTTATGGAGGAAAAGATGGAGGCTCGTATTATGAGTCTTCCGGCCGACAAAGATCCGGATTCCTACCTTAAAGAATCTGGTGGTGAGAAATTTCTGGGGTTGGCAGAACAAGCCCTGCCGATAATGGGGTTTATTATTGAATCTGCTATTAATAGGTACGGCCTTTCCCTTGAAGGCAAGATCAAAATCATCGAAGCACTCAAGGGGCCTCTTGGCTCCATGACAAATAGTGTGGGCAGGGCGGTTTACATTAAGGAATTGTCCAAACGACTTGACATTGATGAGGCTGCAATTTTGGAACGGGTTCGCCATTCATCTCACAAGAAAGACAAGCAAACAGATCCTTCAATTAGACCCGTAGCAAATTCTTTGAAACTGGAAGAAACACTTATAGCTATGGTGCTGCAATCTCCCAATATTTTATCTCGTTTTAATGCAGAACAAGCTATTGAAAGTATGCAGAGCCTAAAATTGAAGGAGATTGGGAAAATGGTCTTGGATAGATACTCGGCAAATCGGCTTTCGGTAGGCGCAGATTTGGTTGTTCAAACAAAAGATCCCGAAATCAGAAACTTGATATCTTCTCTTATGGTAATGGACGGATCGTGGGATCAAGATAATTGCCTTAAGATTGTAAGACAATATGAAACTTGTCTTCAAAGACGGCATGCAAAGTTGTTATCTAAGAAGATAAAAGACGCTGAAGAGTCTAATGACGAAGTCTTGTTACATAGACTTCTCACAGAAAAGCAAAAATGCGTACGGGGGCGATTAGGGCTCGCGCAAAAATAAGTTCGCAGAATTGGCGCCCAGATTTGTGTTGGATTTGTCCGATCCGATTGAGCAAAACCACAGGACACGAAGTGTGATATTTCCAAGCCGTCAGGCGCAACCTGCAGCGCTATAGCTAGCTATTGCGAGGATTTTGCGCATGAGGCATCGGGTAAAGATAGCCTGAAACTGAGATGCCAAAATGTGCAGTTATTTTCGCGCAAGCCCTTAGAAGGTCTTGGCCGATAGAATCGCAACTTCTTTTTACACATAAGGAGATCTTAATGCAGAAAAAATCTGAAATCAAGGACCTGAAAAAGCTAATCACAAAAGGGAAAAAGCAAGGCTATATCACTTACGAGGAGCTTAATAATGCATTACCAAAAGGTGATATTTCCGCCGAGCAAATTGATGAGATGATGATGGTCTTTGATGAGCTTGACATCGATATTATCGATGGGAAGAAAATCAAGTTCTTAGGTAAAGAGGCAAAGAAGAAGGATCCAAAGGCAAAAGCGAAACCCATCCCGCGAGCAGATAGCGATACCTTCGGTCGTGTTACCGATCCGGTAAAAATGTACCTTCGTGAGATGGGAGTGGTCTCACTGTTAAGTCGGGAAGGAGAGGTGGAGATTGCCAAACTGATAGAGGCAGGTGAACAAGAAACATTGATGTTCCTTGTGGAGTCAACAATGGGGACGAAGGCGATTGTCAAGTTGGGCAATGAACTAAAAAACGGTAGAATTCGTCTCAAGGACGTTCTGCGTGACGTAGACGAGGGCGATAGCTATATCGAGGATACGGAACACATAGAAAAGATCTGCAACATAATTGATAGTGTAAAGGCAGTGGAACGGGAATGCGAAGAGTATAGAAGCAAGCTTTTTGATGTCCCATTGAGCCAGGAGAAACGTCGGAAAATTAGACGTCACATTACTCGGAGAAATCGAAAAATCTTTGATTATATTAAGGATTGGAGACTAGAAGCAAAGTGGATAGATTTTGTGGTTGCGGGAATTGAAAAGCACTTAGAAGGCTTTAATGTCCTGGAAGATGAGTTTGCTCGGATTGCCTCTCAACTGGGACATTCGCTAACCCCAGTGCGTCAAGGGTGCCGGGGAAGAACAAAATTTGTCGAAAAATACTGGAAGAAGAGTGGCCTAAAAAAAGCTGGGTTTGCCGGCTTGATGAAACAGGCCGGTGATATTGATAGAGCGATTAAAGAAAGGGAACTCAGGTTAAAAATGACCCGTCAAAGTTTGAAACGGGTTTTATCTAGGATTGCCACAGGTCAACACAACACTCGTATAGCCAAAGCCAAAATGGTGAGTGCCAACTTGAGATTGGTTGTCAGCATTGCCAAGAAGTATACGAATCGTGGCCTTCAGTTTTTGGACTTGATTCAGGAGGGCAACGGCGGGTTAATGAAGGCTGTGGACAAGTTTGAATATCGAAGGGGCTATAAGTTTAGCACGTATGCTACGTGGTGGATCAGACAAGCCATAACGAGGGCTATTGCAGACCAGGCTAGGACCATCCGAATCCCCGTACATATGATTGAAACCATTAATAAGTTAATCCGCACTTCTCGTTATCTGGTTCAGGAGCTTGGCAGGGAACCCACGCCGGCCGAGATCGCTGAAAAGATGGAATTTCCGTTGGAGAAGGTACGTAAGGTCTTAAAGATTGCCAAAGAACCTATTTCCCTTGAAACACCTATTGGTGAAGAGGAAGACAGCCACCTTGGGGACTTCATCGAAGACAAAAAGTTTATGTCACCTTCTGAAGCAGCTATAAGCCTGAATTTGTCTGAACAAACGCGAAAAGCCTTAGCCACCTTGACACCTCGTGAAGAAAAAGTATTGAGGATGCGATTTGGTATTGGAGAAAAAGCTGACCACACACTGGAAGAAGTTGGCAAGGATTTCCATGTAACACGTGAACGAATTAGGCAAATCGAGGCAAAGGCTTTAAGAAAGCTGCGACATCCTACAAGAAGCCGGAAACTAAAACCCTTCTTGGAAATGTAGAAACGGTTTTCATGACGACTTCGTAAAAAGTCCACAAACAGACGACACAGCAAAAAGCTCCAGATGCAAGGCGCGCTAATGTTCTCAAGCCGTAAGGCGCAACTCTTGAGGAATGAGACATACTGATCGTACGTCGCAGTGATGAAAGATGAACCGCAACGACGCAGATGGACTTTTTACGAAGTCGTCAATTTTCTTGACAACAGAAAGTGTCGAGATTACATTGATTATCCTGGGCCCATAGCTCAGCTGGAAGAGCCACCGGCTCATAACCGGTAGGTCCCTGGTTCGAACCCAGGTGGGCCCACCATCTGTCTTTGTGAGTCTAGAGGATAGGATAGAATGGGTACAAACGGTAGGTTTTGAAGTTTTTGAGGGCATTGTATCAGTAGCCTATGAGTACGAAGCGTGCGCAGATATACCGGCAGCAGTATCTCAAGAAGCCGATTTTAGGGGAGGCTTCAGCGTAAAAGGGTGCGGTCCCAAGACCGCACCCTTTTTTTGCTTAGGGTTCGTCACGAAATAAGCGTCTCAAGATTGCGAAGGATTTTGGGTTGTATTTAAGGCGCTCGTGCGGGAGCATACCGAGGTATGTGACCAATCGAGCAACGCAGAAGACGGCCCAAAAGACCAGCAAGATGTGACAGTTATTAAGTGACGAACCCTAAGGACTTGCTCAAAAATGATGGACTCGTAATTCGATGATCACAATTGACCACGTTCTTGAAGTAATGGAACACATAGCACCAGTGTCTCTTGCAGAGACATGGGACAATCCGGGTCTTCAGGTGGGGCACAGAGAGTGGCTCGTCAATAAGATATGGGTAGCACTTGATCCGACTTACGAAGTTGTGGAAAAAGCCTGTGGCGAAAATGTTAATCTGCTTGTTACTCACCATCCTCTGATATTTCACCCTCTTCGAAGACTGGACATGGGAAACAATATCGGAAAGATTATTGAGCTGGCCATTAAGCATAGGGTTGCCATCTTATGTGCTCACACGAATTTAGATAGTGTCAGCGGCGGGTTAAACGACATGTTTGCTGAAAGGCTTGGTCTAGAATGTGTCACTGTGCTTAGCCCTAAGGGCGATGACCAATTTAAATTAGTTGTCTATGTGCCAAAGGAATACGAGGACAAAGTTCTCAATGCCATTTTTGAATCAGGAGCCGGCAAAGCTGAAAGGTATTCTTCCGTATCCTTTCGTACGGAAGGGATAGGAACTTTCAAGGCTGGTGTCGATGCCAACCCTTTTTTGGGACGTAGAGGTGAATTTACGCAGGTGCCGGAATTTCGCATCGAAGTATTGGTAGCAAGAAAAGATTTGTCGCAAGTAACAATGGCATTAACTGCGGTCCACCCCTACGAAGAAGTGGTTTATGACGTTTATGCCATTAGCGGGAAGGGTTCAGGAGATGGGTTGGGACGTATAGGTGAGCTCGATAAAGGGATATCTCTTGGCAAGTTTTCGGAAAGAATCAAGCGGATATTTGGGTTATCAACAGTAAAGGTGGCGGGAAACCTGGAACGTAGTGTTAAGCGTATTGCTGTTTGTACTGGGAGTGGTAGGGGATTGTTAGGAGATTTTCTTTCCTCTGATGCAGAAGTCTTAGTAAGTGGTGACCTTGGTTATCACGATGGACAACGTGTTGTCAATGTAGGTAAAGGGCTTATTGACATTGGACATTTTGCCTCAGAACATCTAGTGGTTAGGGGGCTTGTTCAAAGGTTAAAAGAAACCCTCTCATCAAAAGAGTATTTGGTTGAGGTTGCGTCGTATCAAGATGAATGTGATTGCTTTCAATATGTATAAACAAGGAAATCTTTTTTTGGGGGAGGTATTGTGAGAGAACAGATCGAATTATTAGCGAACATTCAACAAAAGGATAACACCTTAGAACAGTTAAGGGAGCAGATATTTCAAGTGCCACTTCGGATTGAAGAAAAGGAAAATAGGGTTAAGGAGTTAGCTGAATACTTGGAAGCAGATAAGAACAGGAATGAAGAAACCCGGAAATTGCAGCGCCAGTATGAGGCGGAAGTGGATGACGGCAGTGAACGGATAAAGAAAAGTAAAGGAAGACTTCTATCCATCAAAAACAATAAAGAATATCAAGCTGTTTTGAAAGAAATTGAGGAAATTAAAAATGCAAATGTCCAACGGGAAGATAAGATATTGGCGTTTATGGAAGAGCAAGAGAGGTTAAAGCAAGCTCTAAATGAGCAGGCAAATGAACTTGCAAGTATGCAGGAAACGTTTGAAACAGAAAAAACGGCTATCCAAGCAGAACTGAAGGAGGCAGAAAAACGGCTTCGGAAGGAAGAAGCGCAAAGGCGGGAGATGGCAAAAGCCGTAGGCACTGATGTGCTCAGAACGTATGAGCATATCAAAACAAGAATAGGTAGCCCTGTTGTGGTCCTTGCAAAAAAGACAACGTGTACTGGGTGCAACTTGAATATCCCCCCACAGATGTATAATGAATTACAGAAAAGGGACTCCCTAAGGTTTTGTCCTAACTGTGATCGTATTATTTATTGGGAAGACGGAAATGGGATATTGGGCTAGTTTTCATTCAAAAAGAGCCTGTTTTAACAACCTTTGGGTCGAAAGGTTTAATATTGTCAGAGTAGACCAAGCGATCGCTCGTGCTATCGTATAGTACGGGAGGAAAGTCCGAGCTCCATAGGGCATGGTGCTCCGTAACACGGAGTCGTGGTGACGCGAAGGAAAGTGCCACAGAAAACATACCGCCTCGTAACACTGGCCTTTGGGTTAGTTTGCGAGGTAAGGGTGAAAAGGTGCGGTAAGAGCGCACCAGTTCCTTGGGTGACCGGGGAAGCTAGGCAAACCCCACCTGGAGCAAGACCAAATAGGGAAGCGCTTGAAGATGGCCCATCTGAGCTTTCGGGTTGGTTGCAAGAGGTATTGTGCAAACAATGCCCTAAGATGAATGATCGTTATTCCGTAAAGGGTGACCAATACGGAAGACAGAACTCGGCTTATGGTCTACTCTGACACATAAAAGGTACTACATGAGCCAAAAAACTGCACGTGTACAACAGGCCCTTGGGTTTGTAGAGAAAGCTAATCTTTTTTCGCAAGAGTTTCTCAAGCTCTGTATTTATCTATGTGAGAGTGAGACGGTTCGAGAGACATTTACGAAGAAGCTATATGCACAGATGGTTTCAAGCTCCAAGCTGTTGGAAGATTTTTTGGACTTGCATGGGGCGAAAAATAATTCAGAATGGTACTTCTACCGAGAATTGATTTCAAGCGTTAGAAACCTGGCGGAAGCCAGCTACTCTCAAAAACATATCTATATCAGTCTGCCTTTCTACCACCTTGCAGATACCGACAGAATTGAAGAAGCAGGCTACGTTACTCACAAGTTTCTCGTAAGCTCATTGCGAAACATCTGTTCGAAAGCACTTAAAGAAGCCTCTCGCTTAGATATAGCGATGCCTGCGGAGCGTCTTGTCTGGGATGATTTCCCTGGCATATCCTCCGACAACCACCTTGAAGCAAATATAGACGATGAAAACTTAAAGGAAGAACAAAAGCACGTCGTTAAAATCACTACCGAATTCTTGCACATTTCAACGGAGTTTGAAATGCACAGTTTCTACCAACACCACAGCCCGAAAGAGACTGGGGAAATTGTTCCTGGTTGCTTTAATGAAGAAGAAGTTCGAAAATTTGAAATGGCTATACACAGTCTTCAGTCTTCTTTTGACACTTATGTAAATAGGACCGGGTTGCAGTTACGAAAACTTAAGCTGAAGAACTTGCGTGGTTATATTTCTGTGGTGTTACACCTTTTGGAGCTTACGAGAAGACTTCTGCATTATTATGAGCGTCATCTTTATAAAGTTGGTTATAAGAGCGTTTGCATTAAAGTACGTGATGAACTGGCTAGAGCTGTAAGTCCGGAAAAAGTGCTGGATTGTATTGTCAATTATGGCCTCTATTTCGTTAGTCGTTTGTTGGCATCGGGTCGGGAGTTTGCTCAAGAGTTGTTGGATGAAAATATTGAGCGTGGGACTATAGTAGCCGGCATACCCCAAAAAATGGGTTTTCACGCCCGCCCGAGCCTGTTAGTGGCCAAAATAGTTCAACACTTTGGAGGTCAGGTAGAACTGTGCGTTGGCTACGATCGTTTTGATGCAAGAAGTGTTCTTGATCTCCAGTGGGCTGGAGGAAAAATCCAGAAGGATGATATCCAGGAAGTAGTATTTCAAGGAGATATGCGAGCCTTGAAAGACATCCGGATTTTGGCCAGTGTAAACTATGGGGAAGACTCTATGGGCAAGGGGATATCACTGCCGAAGGAGTTGTTCTATTTAAAATAATCCCTTAGCATTTCACTTGTATCTTTTCAAGGCGAAAGCCGCAATCCTCATAGGTTTATAGTGAGCAAATTGGATAGAGTCGCCGCCATCATTGTTGCAGCCGGCATGGGTGTGCGGATGGGAGGGGAGAAAAAAAAACAATATCATATATTGGCACACCGTCCCGTGCTGGCACATACCCTGTTTGTATTCGACAAGTGTGATCTTATAAACGAGATATTCTTGGTGATTTCCGAAGACGACTATAATTTATGCCGTCACCAGGTAATTGATCCCTTTAAAGTTTTTAAGCCACTTCACGTAACGTTCGGAGGAGATACGAGGCAAGAATCGGTACTTAATGGTTTGATGGCAACCGAGGGAAGGTTTGGTGTTGTTGCCATTCATGATGGTGTTCGACCCCTGGTCAGAATAGATAAGGTTTCCGAGTGTGTTCAAATAGCAAGAAAGTACGGGGGGTGTATTCTGGCAGAACCAGCAACTGATACGATAAAGACCATAGATGAACAGGGGAATGTAGTAGCCACAATGAAACGTAAGATGATTCGCATGGCTCAAACACCACAGGTATTCCATTATGATCTCATCCTGGATGCCCATTTGTTTGCTCAAGAACAAGGCTACGCTGGCACTGACGATGCAGAGTTGGTGGAGATACGTGGGAAAAGAGTAAGGACAATACCGGGGTCACGCGAAAACATCAAGATTACTACACCTGAGGATTTAAGGATAGCTCACATATTTTTAGAAAACATGGAAGATGTCAAGGCTGATCTCCCGAGCAAAACAACAGCCGACCGAGGTCCCAGTTCATAGAAGGTTTGATCTTGAAGGTATGCCTCCTCCCCCTCATTACAGATATCATGGTGTTGACTGCAAGATAGATCTCGGTGGCCAAAGCAGGAGGGGAGATCGTTTCCGTAATTTGCACTGCTAGACTCCTAGATTCAGATGACCAGTCCGGCTTGCCGAGCCTTACTCCATGCAAGACATGGGAAAGTTTGCTTTTGTACTGTCAAACTGTTCCACCTTTAAGAATAGATGACGTTGAAGAAACGTGGTGAGTAGTCTAAAAAAGCGCACTAAATCGCAATTTCTATTCACTAAATTCCACAGTATATCCAGCTGATTTTATTGCCGCTTCAGCGCCGAACAAAGAGGAAGTGATTTGCCCCTAGAAATCTTGGCCGACAATGTCCAGGAAGGTGTCCTTTGTCTTTTGGTCTTCAATAGCCATGTTGTTCTCTTATAGTACGGGCTTTAAATCCCATATATCCCTAGCGTATTCCCGGATTGTACGATCGGAAGAAAACTTGCCGGTACGAGCGACATTGAAAATTGCCTTCTTTGCCCAAGTTGAAGGCTCGCTATATTCTTGAGAGGCCTTTTGCTGGGCATCGGCATAAGATTTGAAATCCGCAAGATGGAAATAATAATCTCTGGCATTTAGAATATTGTCATAGATCGGCTTAAAGAGTCCGGATTCATGAGGGCAGAACATGTCGGATCCGATAGCATCCATCAAACGCTTAATATCGGGATTTTGGTTGTAATAATCCCACGGATTATAGCTGCGATTAGCTCGCATCTCTTCAATTTGTTCAACCGTGAGACCAAATATGTAGATATTGTCTTGCCCTACTTCTTCTAATATCTCTATGTTTGCTCCATCAAGAGTACCTATGGTCATAGCTCCGTTCATGGCAAGCTTCATATTTCCTGTCCCGGATGCCTCCATACCTGCAGTAGATATCTGCTCACTAAGATCAGCAGCAGGTATGATTTTTTCCGCAAGAGAAACTCGATAGTTAGGCACAAAAGCAACTTTCATCTGTTGATTAATTCTTGTGTCTTTATTGATAATTTCTCCAACACTACAGATGAGTTTTATGATTAGCTTTGCCATAAAATAGCCTGGCGCCGCCTTGCCCGCAAAGACGTAGGTCTTTGGCACTGTCAATTCCCTCTGATCTTCCACCAGACTTAGGTATTGATGAATGATAAAGAAAACATTTAAAAGTTGGCGTTTATATTCGTGGAGTCTCTTTATCTGTATGTCAAACATGCTGTTTGGGTCTACCTCTGTTCTGGTCGTGTCGAAAATCACCTTGGCGAGCTGTTCTTTATTATCCTTTTTGATTTTCCGGAACTTGTTTTGAAATTCTTCATCATCAGCATATCTTTCTAGTTGTTTTAACTTATCCAAATCTGTAATCCAACCATCTCCGATTGTCTGTGTTATCAATTCTGATAACTTCGGATTTGATTTAAGCAGCCAACGTCGCTGTGTTACCCCATTTGTCTTATTATTAAATTTCTCGGGCCACATTTGGTAGAAGTCAGGGACAAGTGAACGTTTTACAAGTTCTGAGTGAAGCTCAGCCACTCCATTTACCGAATGGCTTCCAACTATAGAAAGGTATGCCATTCGGACCTGTTGGGTTTGCCCCTCTTCAATAATAGACATCCTTTGCACTCTATCAACATCGCCAGGCCAGCGGGAAACTACTTGATCAAGAAACCTTTCGTTTATTTGATATATTATCTGTAAATGTCTCGGTAGTACATGCTCAAGCAGGGGTACAGACCATTTTTCTAATGCCTCCGGCAACAACGTGTGGTTTGTATAACCAAGTGTGGCCTCTGTAATTTTCCATGCTTTATCCCATGGTGTGTCGTGCTCATCAATGAAGGTGCGCATCAGTTCTGCTACTGTAAGGGCCGGATGTGTGTCATTCAATTGAATGGCAACTTTGCTAGGGAAGGTATCGAGGCTGTCATGCCCTTTAAGATATCTTCTCATAATGTCTCGCACAGAACAGGCCACAAGGAAGTATTCCTGGACCAGACGGAGTTCTTTGCCTGATTCTACGGAATCAGATGGATAGAGGACTTTAGATATGGTCTCTGAAGACATTTTTTGCTCTACTGCCTTGAAATAATCCCCGTGGTTGAATATCTGCATGTCGAATTCATTAGAAGATCTTGCAGAAAAAAGTCTCAAATAATTGACTGTTTTGCCGCCGAAACCGATAATAGGGGTATCATATGGAACACCTATTAATATTTTCCAGTCCATCCACAAAGGATTGTCATTCCCGGAACTATCCTTGATATTTTCCATTCTGCCATATACAGGAATAATGCAGGCCTCATTAGGACGTTTCATCAACCAAGGTGTATCTTCACTGCACCAGTGATCCGGCTTTTCTTTTTGATAGCCGTTATCTATTTCCTGCCTGAAGATACCGAACTCGTAATTTATTCCATAACCGTAACCGGGCATCCCAAGGGTTGCCAATGAGTCCAGGAAGCATGCTGCAAGCCTGCCGAGTCCACCATTTCCAAGGGCTGCATCGACTTCGGTATCTCTGAGCTCTTCAATATCAAGCCCCATATCTATCAGTGCATCTTTGGCTAAATGAAAGATCCCTAGATTATATAGATTGTTTCCAAGTGCCCTTCCCATCAAGAATTCCATGGAGAGATAATACAACCTCTTTGCATCTTGTTTGCTGTAGCGTTTTTCAGTCTCTAACATCCCATCAATTAATCGTTCTCTGACTGCCAGTGTAACAGCCTTGTAGATCTCGTCTTCTGAGGCTTCATCGAACGGCCTTCCGAGTGAGTACCGGGCATGATAACGTATTGATTTCTGGAAATCGCGAATCTCGTCTTTTGAGTTATTCCTTTGTGATGTTTTCACGACCACACCCCTTCTTCGACATCTTGTGTAACTTTAGCTTGTTTTGGGCATTCCAGTCCACTTTAGTCACCTCTTCAAAAACTTGCCGGCCTCTTTTAACCCGGCCTATTATAACATAGCTTCAACAGCTTTGGTTTCTTCTTCAAACATTGCAAAGACCTTATTCATTCTAGTTAGTTTAAACATTCTCATGACCGGTTCTTTAGCACCGCAGACAGAAAGTTGACCATTTCCGCCCAGTGACTTAATCACTGAAACCATTGCTCCCAAGCCACTGCTATCAACAAAATCTACCGCAGACATATTTAAAACAATCTGGGAGTTTCCGTCAGAGATATATCCCGCCATCCTTTCCTTAAAATCGTCTGCGGCATGGGCATCTAATCTGTTATTTAGCACCTCAACGATCAGGATATCGCCTTCTTTTCTCTCTTCAAATTGCATTGTCGCCTCCTTTGTTGTTAGTTAGCGCCCATCCATGAATCGTCAAAAATCGACGGACACTAGGTAGAGTTCTATATGTTCTTAATAAGTGTAAGGCAGTTTTTTCCATCATCATTAGTATTATAGGTTATGGTATCCATAATCTGTTTCATAATGGGAAGGCCTCTTCCTTGTTCCGCCATAGTGTGAAAGTTGTCTGGATCAATGTTGAGCTGTGAAACATCCACTTTTTCTATGGCTTTTTCATCCATGGATTTCCCAGTATCACAGACATCGATAACGAGCTTGTCAGTCTCAAGGGCGAAAACGACTTCTACTTGGTGTCCTCTTTGGTTCCCATATGCATGTTCAATACAGTTATTTACAGCTTCAACTACACAGAGTTCAACTTGATAGGCTTCAGCCTCTGAAAAAGGAATTAAAGAGCACAGTTTGTTTATCGTCATCCCAATGAGAGATACATTTTTCATGTCGCTCTCTATGGCAAATACGATTTTTCTCTGCTTCATACATCCCCCTTTTACCAGCAGAAATCTCTTAAAAGGATATATTACGTAATTTCTATGGCAAGTAGTGTCACATCATCTTCAAATGTGTTGTCTCCCTTCCACTGATGGAGCCTATACTCGATCAGTTCGAGGAGTTTCCGTAATGGGAGGTCGCGACCCTCTTCTACTAGGTCCATCAAACGTTCGGGCGAAAACTCTTGTTGTTTACTATTAATGCATTCCGTAATTCCATCAGAAAAGGCGAAAAGTCGATCTCCCCTGTTAAGAGCAATCTCTTGTTCTTCGTAATCGATGTTTGGTAGCATACCCACAGGAAAGCCACCTTTTCCAATAAGATTTGCACTTGTCCCTTTCTGTAAGAGGATCGGGCACGGATGACCTGCCTGCGTTATGGTTGTCTCGCCACTTTGGGTATCAATAATCCCGTAAACTATAGTGAAGTATTGCATGGTTTCGGGATCTGCCTGAAAACGTTCGTTTAACATCTTGATTGCCATAGCAGGGTTTATTATCTTGTAGTAAGGTGGTTCGGGAACAGGCATAAATTGTTTCAACAAACATTCTTGAGTGTTTGCCGGAGACAAGGCTTTGCTTAATGTAACAGAAAGCATCGCAGCAGGTATCCCATGGCCTGCTACATCAAGGACATAAAAACCGACATGGTTTTCATCGAGTCTGAAGTAGTTGAAGACGTCTCCAGCAACAAACTCAGACGGCAAGAATATCCAGTCAAAGGAGATTCCCGAAATCATTGAAGCCTTTTGAGGCAAAAGGCTGGATTGAATCTTTGCTCCAGCCTCAAGATCCTTTTTGATTACCGAATAAGCGTGGTTTAACTTCCGGTTTGACTTACTCAGCTTCTCATTTTGCTCTTTCAGGTCACTTTGAAGCTTCAGGATCCTTTTTCCTGCCTTAATGCGAGCACTAAGTTCGAGTTGAGTGGAAGGTTTCACGGCAAAATCATCGGCTCCGGCATCAATCGCTTCGATTAGTTCCTTTTTACCGCCCTGAGCCGTTAGTATTATCACATAGACATAGTTTCGGAGATCTGCGGAACGTATCCGCTTACACAACTCAAGACCATCCATGCCCGGCATTATCCAGTCCGTAATGACAATATCGATAGGTTGTTCTCTCAGGATATTCCATGCCTCAAGCCCGTCAGACGCGGTCATTACTTCATAATCGAGTTTCTGAATGATTCGGCATAATGAATTTCGAGTGAGTTTATCGTCTTCTACAATAAGAATCTGAATTGGCATTAGATTTCCAGTTGTGCTGGTATGACTTGATTTAAAAATAGACTGTAAACCTTAAAGCAGGAATCATACCAAAACGACTTGAGCAACCCTTTATTATGTGATTACAGCTAATTAGAGTTGATTCTTAAGTTTGTCCACTCTTGGGTATGGATAAGTGATGTCAGATTATTGACTGCGGACAAAAGACTACAGGAGCTCTTCAAGATGGAGTTGTAGATTCTTGAAGACGGCCAATCATAAATATCCGGCCACTGCAAAGGTATGTGTCAACGAAGAAAGTTATCGCCTTTTAAGAAAAAGCCACCACACCCGTGGTTATTGAGAAGATACAAATCAGAGAGGTTAATGTCCGTCCACAAACTTGACTGTTTCGTAAAAAGTCAGATTCTGATGGCAAAGTAAAAAGCTCCAAATTCAAGGCGCGCAAACCTTGCGGAATGAGGCGTACTTATCGTACGCCGCAGTTACGAAAGATGCAGCGCAACACAGAAGTTGGACTTTTTACGAAGCCATCAAACTTCTAGACTATAACCACGGAATTATCAGTGCCAAAAGGACTTTTTACGTATTTGTCAGCATTCCAGTCATTTTCCCATCTTGATTCATTGATAAGATACCGGAAATGATACTCTTTCCCAGCCTTGAGTTCAAGGGTTATAGTGTATTCTCCCTTTTTTAGTTTCTTCATGGGATTGGCATAAACACTCCAGTCATTAAAATCACCAACGATGTGTACATTCGTGGCACCGGAAGCAGCAACTTTTGGTAATCTGAAGGTAACTTTGACGGCTTTTTTGCTCTTAAGATATTCCTTTTTAATTCCCGCATTGACAGGTGAGGCCTTTTTTGGCGTTGCCTTTTTCTTTGTGACTTTGTTCGTTCCAACCTTCTTAGTTTGTGATTTCATCGTCTCCCCCTTTTTTTTAACTTATGTCCATCCGCGAACCATCAAAAACCGACGGACACTGACGTAAGTTTTTAACTCAGAATGGTACAAATAAATCTACATGTCAAGTAAATTGAGAGCATTAGGTGCTTCGTTACGCAGATTGACAACCGAGAGCTTGTTTCAAACCCGGCAATACTCAGAAATAATTCGCATTTACAGAATAGAAACTTGCTACAGTTCGACGAGTTGGTTCGCTGTCATTTCTACCGGGATGTCCAGGTTCATGAGCCTTAAGATAGTTGGTGCTATGTCAGCCAACTTACCACCAGACGTCAGTTTCTTGCCCACTGCTCGCTTGCTGATATAGATGAGTTCTACCGGGTTAACCGTGTGGCTGGTCTTTATAAGTTTTGTTTTCATGTCGATCATCTCTTCGGCGTTTCCATGGTCAGCAGTGAGCAAAATTTCAGCTTCTAGTTCAAGAAGCCTCTTGATACAATCTCCGACACATTCATCAACAACCTCTACGGCCTTGATTGTGGCAGCTAAATTGCCTGTATGGCCCACCATGTCACAGTTGGCAAAGTTTAAAACTATAAGGGAATACTCGCAGCCATCTTTAAGGAGATTGATTAATCTGTCCCGCACATCATAGGCATTCATTTCGGGGTGTGAAGCAAATGTAGCCGGATCGTATTCGCCCATAATCTCAACTTGATCCTCCCCGGAAAAGGGCTTCGTAGATTTGCCATTAAAAAAACTTGTCACATGCCGAAATTTCTGGGTCTCAGCCATCCGTAACTGCCTAAGGCCGTTGTTGCTGACGACTTCTCCCAGGAGGTTTCGCATAGTCCCTCCAGAACCCATAGCTCCGAGAATAAAATGAGGGAACTCATCATAATATCGAGTAAAACCGACGTAATTACACTCTGGACGACGTGACAGCTTTCCGGGGTACTGATTCTCTACAAAAGCCATTGAAAGCTGAATGGCACGATCTTGGCGAAAATTTGTGTTCAAGACAGAATCACCATCTCTGATCCCATCGTAGTTGCCAATAACGTATGGGGGAATGTATTCGTCAAACATCTGCACATTATCAGGGGTCTTATCATTGGCATAAGATTCCTTGACAGCATCTTGTGGGTTTTGAGACTTGCGGCCAAGTGCGTTTGCTATACACTCAAAGGCAATATCAGTAAGATTCCAGCTTTGAGATCGGTCCATACTATAGTAACGTCCCATCAGTGTGCCGACACGACTATTTCCAATCTCACGGATAATCTCATTTAGCTGGTTAATATATCCGAGAGCAGACTGTGGAGGTGTGTCCCTGCCATCAGTAAAGATGTGGACTATTATCTCGGTTGAACCTTCATTGCGAACACCACGCATGATCGCAAACATCTGATCGCAGTGGGCATGCACACCTTCATCCTGTAACAAACCCATAAGGTGCAACCTTGAATTGTGTGTCCTGCAGTTTTCTAACAGTGCTTTGAACTCTGAAGCTTGGAAGAAGGAGCCGTTAGACATAGCGTCGTTTATCCGCTTGAGTTCTTGAATTACAATGCGACCTGCACCCATGTTCAGGTGGCCGACTTCACTCGATCCCTGGTAACCGCTAGGAAGCCCCACAGGTTCCCCTGCGGCCTCGATTAGTGTCCATGGATAACCGGACAAGTAAGAATCCACATTTGGTGTGTGTGCTGCCTTAATTGCATTACCTTCGCTTTCTTCACAGTAGCCCCAACCATCACGGATTATTAGTGCAACAGGTTTCATAAAAATCCCTCTTTTTCAGTGTAAGTTCTCAAAAAGTGCGGGTTGTAAGATTAATATAGGCTATGGGTATGGAGAAACCCCCCTTTGATTTTTGCTAACACAAATCGTAAAAAATGACAATAAATGATTGTTTTGACAGTGGGTTAATTCATCTGATATACATCGTGTTAAATGAAAGAGAATGCTTTGTGGGTGAAATGTATTTCTTTTAGAGCATTCATATAGGGTGATCGCA
>RCNB010000720.1_pt1 | contig 21508 bp, 20 predicted proteins | sample 2041321 | NCBI WGS metagenome assembly RCNB01 (sample SAMN09708232, study PRJNA481090) | Marine sediment metagenome, whole genome shotgun sequencing project. | reverse complement strand
ACACCTATTTTATTCAACCCTACGTAATCCCAACAGGATCTTTAGAACGTACCCTTAGAGTGGGTGATTTTCTATTCGTTAGCAAGTTTCATTACGGGGCAAGAACCCCGATGACCACCGTTGCAGCCCCTATGGTACACGATACATTACCAGTTTTAGGTGTGCCTTCATATCTAAACAAACCACAACTTCCCTATTTCAGACTACCAGGCTTCACAAAGGTAGACCGTAACGATATTGTTGTTTTTAGCTGGCCGGCAGATACCGTCAGGAGATTTTTTAAGAGAGAAACCGGTGTTAAAAAACCGATAGACAAAAAATCTAACTACGTAAAACGTTGTGTTGGTGTTCCCGGAGATTCTTTGGAAGTACGAGATGGGTATGTGTTTATTAACGGAAAACAATTGGAACTGCCGGGTAGCGCAAAACCACAATTCGACTATACAATATATAGTAGCAAAGGAGTTTCCTCCAGATTATTGGAGCAAATTGGTGTGACGGACTTTACCAGAAAATACCTGTCCAATGCGTTAAACCAACAACAAGCGCAGGCAGTTAACCAATATTTACTTGGATATGACCAAGGAGAAAATGGTGAATTGGAACTGTACACGAAAAGCTCTGGAATTCCTATAACTACCATTAAAAAATTCGGACTATCCTTGCGTGAGGTAACAGATAGGGAGCGACTTGCTCCATTAACAGATGCTATGGTAGCTGTACTGCGGAGGGATTCCAGCATTGATTCAGTAGTTCAAAAAATTACTCCAAAAGGCAGACGCGGCACCAATCTATTTCCGCAAAGTCCCGATTATAATTGGAACTACAGCCAGCTCGGTGCTATCTACATTCCTAAAAGAGGAACTACGGTTGACTTAAACCTAAAAACGCTACCCCTTTACAAGAAAATCATACGTGATTATGAGCTAAATACCATTAGTGTTTCTGGTAATCAAATTAGCATAAATGACGAAGTAGCCAATTCCTATACGTTTAAACAGGATTATTATTGGATGATGGGAGACAACAGGGATCACTCGGAAGACAGTCGCGCTTGGGGTTATGTTCCAGAGAACCATATTGTAGGTACCCCAATTTTTATTTGGATGAGTTTTGATAATTTTACAGAAAACATCACCAATTGGAGACCCCGATGGGACCGTATCTTTACAACCGTAAATGGCGATGGAGAACCACAGTCCTACTTCAAATATTTTCTGATACTTTTGGTAGCCTATTTTGTAGGAAGCTGGCTTTGGAAACGTAAAAAATCTAACCAAGCCTAGTTATGAGTATTTTGTATCCTGCCTATTTCCCTACGATTGCATTTTTTACGATATTCGTACAAAGCGATGAAATTATATGGGAAACGCAGGGCAACTATCAAAAACAGACTTTTAGGAATAGAACCTACATCTGCAACGATAGGGGTAAGCATATACTCAGTATTCCCATATCCCATGCAGGCAAAAGCAAAGGAAAGCAACTAAACCTTGACGTAAAAATAGATAACACCTATCCTTGGCAAAGACAACATTGGCGTACTTTAGAAACAGCGTATAGAACATCCCCCTACTTCGAGTTTTACGAGGATGACATTAAACCGCTGTATGACACTGAGTTCTTATACTTGATGGACTTTAACCTAAAAACCATCGAAATCATTTGTGAATGCCTGCAGCTTGAAATGCCTCGTACCAGCACCGAGGCTTTTAAACTAGACAGCGAGAATGATTACAGACATTTGGTGCGTGTGAAAAATAAGTTTCAATTAGGTCAAACAGATTACGTACAAGTCTTTGGAGACCGCCATGGTTTTACCCCGAACCTTAGCATATTAGATCTTTTATTCAACCTAGGGCCAAATGCTACGACTTATTTAAAAGAAACTAAACTCACGACTGGTAATGCTTAGGTTTTTACTGCACTATGGCATTCACTTTATAGTACCCTTAGCCATTGCTTATTTCTTTTTTAAGGAACACCTTTTAAAAGCGGCACTTATTTTATTAGCAGGGATTTTCCTAGATATAGATCATGTACTAGCTACTCCCATTTTTGATGCAATGCGATGTAGCATCAATTTTCACCCCTTACATTCGTATTGGGCCATAGGTGTTTATATAGTGATGACAGGGTATAAGAAAACACGTATTTGGGGTATCGCTTTCCTCATCCATATGTTAGCAGACATCGTAGATTGTTTATTTATTGGAGGAAATTTTGATTGATGCCATAATAGGCTCATGATCAGAAAGGTCAATATCATAATTTTGATGTGCAACTACTTCAAAGGAAGGATCTACTAATATAAAATCGATACGAAAAGGAAATTTCCAAAAATTGATAGTACTACCATAACCACTACCCGATTCTATAAATGAGTCTTTCAAATCTCTTTTTAGGTTGAAGTACACACTAGAGAATTGGTTGTTATTAAAATCCCCCGCTACGACATTATTGTAAGGACTAGTAGTCATATGCTCCCTAATAATTTCGGTTTGTTGCTGTTGTTTTTGAAAGGATTTTCGTAGTCTAACGAAAAGCTTGTCCGAACGCTCATTTTTAAGATCTCGTGGTCTTATATTTAAAGACTGCAGGTGTACACTATATACCCTAATCGTATCTGCTTTGCAAACAATATCGGCATAGACAGCGCTATTAAATGTATTTCCAAAATCGAGTAAGCCCTTACCAATAATTTCATACTTGGAATAAATAGCTTGGTATAGTCTTCCACTCGTCTGTCCAAATTCTGAATCAACAGAACTGTAGGGATACGCCTCCAAATTATCCTTACGCATTTTCATGTAATCATATTCTTGAAAACAGATAACATCAGGACCCTCGGCATTAATGAACTTAACAATACTATCACCCGCAGTACTTTCCCAATCATCTTCCATACCTCTAAAACCTAAGGCATTATAAGTCATTAACTTAATAGAATCGCTCTCCATTGTTATTCTGGAAGGAATTCTAAGCTTTATAAAAGACCCCATTGCCATATACCAGTATAGGCAAACAGCCAAAGGCATCAATACTAATAGACGCTTGCTTAATAGCCAATAAAGACCGAACAGTAAATTAATGATAACCAAAACAGGTACTGCCAAACTAAAAAAAGCCAAACTAGCAGAGTCCGTATACGGCACAATACAGGCAATTAACAGCGCGGCTGAAAAAATAAGATTTAGATAAAAGACTATCCGGTTAAAAAAAGACAATTTTCTCATAGCCTCTAGTCGTCCTTACCTGCTTGGAACAAAAAGTCTTTTTCTGCTTTGGATAAGCTCTCATAACCAGACTTACTTATTTTATCTAAAATGGCATCGATTTTCTTTTGACTACTTTGCTTATCATACTGTGCTTTTGAAGTTGTGGTAGCCCCCTCTTTTTTGCTCTTATAGACGGTTTTTAAAGGCGCCTTCTTTTCACTCCCTTTAAAAAGGTTTACTATGGTATCTAAAAATCTTGAAAAGCCCGCTCCTATATCGGCACCATTAACCAATTGTCTTGCATACCAATATCCTAATAATGCCCCTCCTAGGTGGGCTAAATGTCCACCTGCATTACCGCTTGCTGGCAGTTGTATTAAATCCATCAAAACCACAAACGCACCTATATACCATAGTTTCACATTGAAGAAAATCAACCGTACTTCTTGGTTGGGTATGTACGAACATATAAAAATTAGAATAGCACTGGCACCTGCAGAAGCTCCAATCAAATACGCATTTACATTGAAAAAAGCAGGGAAAATATTGTAGCCTAGAAAAAAGAAGAAACCACCCATAATAACACCAAGGAGGTATACATTGAGAAAACGCCTCGCATCAAAAAGATTCAGAAAAATGCGCCCCACAAAATATATAAGCAACATGTTCCAAAAAAGATGACCAAACCCTCCGTGGAAAAAAGAATAGGTAACTATCGACCATGGCTGTAATAAAAAATCGAAAAAGTCCTTAGGCAGCTCAAACCATTGTACAATACTATTACTGGACAACCGTAATAAAAAGGTAGTTAGACGCTCCACAATAAATACTAACACGTTTATAGCGATTAGCTTTTCTGCAATCGATAACCTACTAAACTGATATTTTAAATTTCCTTGCGCCATCTGCTAATTCCACCTATTTTCATTAAACTGATTCTTCTTCCAGTACCACATCATCAAAAATCCAAAAAGTGCCCCACCAATATGAGCGAAATGGGCAATTCCTTGTCCAAAAAGGCTATATCCTGTTACGCCAGAAAATAAATCTAGGCCTATCAACACAGGAATAAAATACTTCGCCTTCACAGGAACGGGAATAAACATAAGGAACAATTCGCTGTTTGGATAAGACATTCCAAAGGCTACCAATACCCCATAAATAGCACCTGAAGCACCTACTGCGGGTGTGTTGTAGGCACTAAGGAAATTCTCTATTGTAGATTTACCTGCAATGTTATACCAATCTGGACTGTATTGTCCGCTAGATATAATTTCCATTACACTACTTTCCGAAATTCCAGCATCTACAAGTGCAGAAATCCCAGCATTAAAATGATAGTAATTTACCCCTGTATGAATAAGGGCAGCTCCAATACCCGCTGAGAAATAAAAGAAAAAGAATTTATTCCTACCCCACATTCGCTCTAATGGCGTACCAAAAGCCCATAATGCGTACATATTAAATGCAATATGCATAAAGCCGCCGTGCATGAACATATGGGAAAGTATTTGCCAAAGTCCAAAATTCTCGTTCTTAGGAAACCATAGCGAAAACCACTGGTACATTTGATCCCCGTACAATTGGGTTGCAATAAAAAATAAAACATTAATAATCAATAAATGCTTTATCGCATCTGTTAGTCTACCCATTTATATAAATTTTCTATCAATATCATTTTCTGTAATCATTACGTAGGTACGCTTATTAAAGGGACTCAACGTAGCTTCCTTACAAGCAAACAAATCGTTAACCAAAGCCAATTGGGACCTATCATCCAAAAACTCCCCTGTTTTAACGGAAAGGGTCTTGGATAAGGTTTTGGCCAACATATCACTCTGCGAGAAACTATCGGCAGAAATTTCCATTTGAAAATCAGAAATCAACTGTTCCATAACCATCTGTACCTCACTTTCTACCACAACCACCGGAACACCTTTTACTTCAACAGTTTCTGCACCAATATCTCCAAACACAAAACCTACTGCACAGAGATTGTCTTTAATCTCTTTTAATATATCCAATTCAGTTTTAGAAAAAGATAAGGAAAGCGGAAACAGTAATTGCTGGCTCACGGCCTCCTTTATCGTTATATTTTTAAGGAAATTTTCATATAGTACACGTTGGTGCGCCCTACTTTGGTTTATGACCACCATACCTGATTTAATAGTCGTGATAATATATTTTTTACGGAGCTGAAACGTTGTTGTTACCCGATCACCCTGATCCTTTTCAGAATCAAAAATAGTACTATTTATTTCTTCGGATTCAAAAGCAATGGTACTTGGTCTAAATTCTTGCTTATTAACATTTAACCCCTCGTACAGGTTTTCCCAACCCTTGGCGCTGGTCTTCGTATAGCTCCCACCACGTGAAGTGGTGTGGGTTTCATCCTTAAACGGATTGAAACCTGCATTCACAGATATATTAGGCGTTGGTACTTGCTTATTCTGATAGGCATAAGGCGTATCTAAATTTTGATTCTGTTCAAAATCCAGAGCAGGCACTACATTAAACTGACCCAAACTATGCTTAACGGCAGATTTGATATAGGCGTACAAGGTGTGTTCATCATCAAACTTCACTTCGGTCTTCGTAGGATGTATATTGATATCTATCGTACTCGGGTCCACTTCCAAATTTAAAAAATAACCAGGATGTGTTCCAGGTTTGATCAAACCTTCAAAAGCGCCAAGGACAGCATGATGTAAATAGGGACTTTTAATAAACCTGTTATTCGCAAAGAAAAACTGCTCGCCCCTACTCTTCTTGGCGAACTCGGGTTTTTGAACAAAGCCAGAGATGCGAACCACTTGTGTATCTTCACTCACGGGCACCAATTTCTCGTTTGCCTTTCTACCAAATATATTAACGATACGCTTTCTAAAATCGTTAGAAGCCAGTATGAGAACCTCACCTCCGTTATTGTAAAAATGAAATGCTATTTGCGGATGCGCCAACGCCACTCTATGAAACTCGTCGGTGATATGCCGGTATTCTACCTGATCCGATTTCAAAAAGTTTCGTCGTGCTGGAATATTGAAGAACAAATTTTTGACTAACATGGAAGTACCTTTAGGAACCACCGCTACTTCCTGACTGCTAATCTTACTACCTTCTATTTTAATATGAGTGCCTACTTCATCCGCTTCGGTCTTGGTCATCATCTCTACATGGGCAATGGCCGCTATAGAAGCTAAAGCCTCTCCACGAAAGCCTTTGGTATTGAGATTAAAGAGATCTTCTGCTTTTTCGATTTTGGAGGTGGCATGGCGCTCAAAACTCAAACGCGCATCGGTAACACTCATTCCTTTACCATTATCAACTACTTGGATAAGGGTCTTACCACCATCCTTTACAATAAGCTTAATTTCAGTGGAACCCGCGTCGATAGCATTTTCCAATAATTCTTTTACCACTGAAGCAGGGCGTTGCACCACTTCGCCAGCAGCAATCTGATTGGCTACGTGATCCGGTAAAAGTCTAATAATATCCGCCATTATCAGGAAAAGAATATGGTGAGGTCAAAATCAATTATAAATAGAAAAATAAAAATCAAAACGGCTAAAATAACGGCCATTCGTATTTTAAGACTGCGATCGCCCTCTCTGCGAGTATCTTCTACTGCATTAGTGATTTTATTCTTTAAGCCTCGTTGGTTACTTAAGGTACTTCTATATTTATCAAATTTGGGCTCTAACTTGAAAGGATTACCCTTGCCTTTATCATCATAGTACCTAGGACTGTAGTCGTACTGTCTATTTCTACGCAAGCGCGTTATTTTACTCAGCATTCCCATAGTTCCAAAGTTACTCAAAAACCAAAAACCGCCCGTTAAAAGAAGTGCCAAAATTTGTTAACACCCTATCAGATATTCATCTTATGGTAATCTTGCTACCACCATCCAAAAATAAGAGAAAAATAAAATGAGATTTGTAAACCACTAAATACCCAAAGCAGCCATCTTTATAGCTGCGATAGCAGCTTCGGCTCCTTTGTTACCGTGCTTACCACCACTGCGATCTATGGCTTGTTGCAGGGTATTGTCTGTAAGTACGCAGAAGATAATCGGAACATCTGTTTGTACGTTCAGGTCCATAATACCTTGTGATGTTGCACTACAGACAAAATCAAAATGTTTTGTTTCCCCCTGAATTACACTTCCGATGGCAATAATAGCATCAAAATCTCCTTGCTGAATCATTTTTTTGCATCCGTACGTCAGCTCAAAACTACCAGGCACATTCCACCGGACTATGTTGGAATCATGAGCATCACAATCTAAAAGGGCCTTTACAGCTCCAGTATACAAACCTTCAGTTATTTCATGGTTCCATTCAGAAACAACAATCCCAAACCGAAATTTCTTCGCGCTTGGGATTGTTATTTTATTGTAAGCCGATAAATTTTTGTTAGCTGTTGCCATTAAGCGCCACCTTTTGCCATTCCAATAAACGCATCTATAGATGTAGCAGCTTCTGAACTAGAGAACTCATCCTTAATCCGTTGGAAAAAACCTAAGGCTTTGGATTTATCACCCATTTCAAGTGCCGTTACACCCGCTTTATATAAAAATTTTGGTGTTGTATACGCATTTGTACTGTGCGCAGCTGCAGCCTCGTAGTAACCTAAGGCATCTGAAGCTTGCTCCAATTGCATAAAAGCATCACCTAAACCTCCTTTTGCCAATGCGCCAAGAATTTCATCATCAGAACTAAAACCTTCTAAATAACTAATTGCTTCTTGGTACTTACTCATATTCAAATAAGACATTCCAGCAGCGTAGCTTGCCAAATTAGCAGCTTTGGTACCACTATATTCTTCCATGATGTCCAAAAAGCCATACTTGCCCTCAGCCCCTTCCAGTGCCAATGTAAACAAGGAATCCTTAGCCGTTGTACTAGCTAACGCCTGATCGAAATACTGTTGTGGATAATACATTTCGTTTGCTGCATTGGTCTCTTTTGGTTTTTGCACAAATTGTATATAAGCCAAATACCCTAATACACCTATAGCAACGACACCTATGATGCCTAAAATATAATTTTGGTTTTTGGAAACCCACTCCTCCGATCTTGAAGCTCCTTCGTCCAAGCTACTGAACACTTCTGCTGTTGTGCTCTCCTGCTCATCAAACTCCTGAATCTCAGCCTTAGTTTGTGGTTTAAATCCTCTTTTCTTATATGTTGCCATCTCAATATTTATTGGTCGCGCAAAAATAAAGTTTTTATTGAAATCCAATGGCGTATTTATTCGTTATTTTTGGATTATTCAAGTGAAATTGGTCTATCCAAATCAAAAATTCGATAAATTTTAATGTTTCTCAAAAAGGTATCGCTTCTTAACTACAAAAATTTTGAGTCTAAGGATTTAGAATTCGATTCAAAAATCAACTGTTTTGTGGGCGATAACGGCAAGGGCAAGACCAATATACTAGATGCTATTTACCACCTTTCTTTTGGAAAAAGCTATTTTAATCCGATTTCCTCTCAGAACATAAAGCATGGAACTGATTTCTTTGTGGTAGAAGGCCTTTTTGAAAAAGAAAACAGGGAGGAAAAAATTGTTTGCAGCCTAAAGCGAAACAATAAAAAAATTATCAAAAGAAACGGAAAGGCTTATGAGCGCTTTGCGGACCATATAGGCCTATTGCCCTTGGTTATTATTTCGCCTGCAGATCGTGACCTTATTTCAGAAGGTAGTGATGTACGACGGAAATTTATGGACGGTGTCATTTCCCAATCCAACAAAGCCTATCTGCAGTCCTTAATTAACTATAACAAAGTACTATCCCAACGAAACGCCCTGTTAAAATATTTTGCTGCCAACCATACCTTTGATAAAAATACTTTAGCAGTATACAATGAGCAGCTACATACCTACGGGTCGGAAATATTCGAAAAACGAACCGAATTCTTAGAAAAGTTTATCCCTATTTTTAAAACCCAATACAAAGCAATTACAGGAAATACTGAGGAAGTACACCTAAATTATGATAGTAAATTGCACATTAGCGACATGGCAAGCCTATTAGAAAAAGCTATAGATAGGGACCGGGCCTTACAATACACAAGTGTTGGCGTGCATAAAGACGACCTTAGCTTTACTATTGCCGAGTATCCTATCAAAAAATTTGGAAGTCAGGGGCAACAGAAGTCCTTTTTAATCGCTTTAAAATTTGCGCAGTTTCAGTTTATGCAAGAGGCATCACAAACCACTCCCATCTTGCTTTTAGACGATATTTTTGATAAATTGGATGAACATAGAGTCGCACATATTATCTCCTTAGTAAACAAGGACAACTTCGGCCAAATATTCGTGAGTGACACCCATGCCGATAGAACCGAAAATGTGGTAAAAAAAATACATCAGTCCTATAAAATATTTAAACTTTAACTATGAAACCTTTACTCCTTTTTTTAGGCTTTACCCTACTGCTCTCCTGCACTTCTGTTAGCGAAGAAAAACTAGACCTACTTAATGGTTATTGGGAAATAGACCGGGTAGAATTTCCGAATGGAGGAGAAAAGGAATACAGAATGAGTACCGATGTTGATTTTATACAATTGGAAGGGTTAAAAGGGTTTAGAAAAAAAATGAAGCCTAGATTTGATGGCAATTTCGAAACCTCAGATGATGCAGAACCTTTTCGAATAAAAGTGAATGAAGAAATTTATAGTCTCGTATACAAAAATAACCTTAGCGAATGGCAGGAAATAATAACTGCGCTTAGTAAGGATAATTTTTCTGTACAAAACGAAGACGGTATCCTTTACCACTACAAACGCTTTGAACCTATCAGTATTACCCCATAATATGGCTAAGAGAGAAAATAACAATCTTAATATGAAAGAGGCTCTATCTGCCTTTATCCAAAAGAATAAGCTGCAGGGTGGCATGGATAAAGTAGATGCCCGCGCCGCTTGGGTACGGCTTATGGGAAATGGTGTGAACAATTACACCACTGCCATTGAACTTAAGAACGATATACTCTATGTTTCACTTTCGTCATCTGTACTGCGCGAGGAACTTAGCTTAGGCAAATCAAAAATCATAAGCATGTTGAACGAAGAACTAGGCAAAAACCTGGTTAGAAAAATAGTGCTTCGATAAGAAGGCATACATTATTATCGGTCTGAAATATATTTCTAAGAATTAAGAAGCTGAAGGATTTAAAAAAATATCAAAAAAAATCCAACCAGATTAGCAGGTATCTAAACCACCAAGAAGCTTCACATTACGAACCAAAAAGACCGCTTCAAATATTTTTGAAGCGGTCTTTTTGTATACTAAACTAGCTATTGTAACTAGTAAATTTCTCTACCTGAAAAGTGAAAAGAACCTTCTAGAGCAGCGTTCTCGTCACTATCTGAACCATGCACCGCATTCTCGGCGATATCTGTAGCAAACATTTTTCTAATCGTACCTTCGGCAGCCTCTGCAGGATTGGTAGCACCGATTAAGGCCCTAAAGTCCTCAACAGCATTTTCCTTTTCTAAAATAGCGGCAACGATAGGTCCTCTTGTCATGAATTCTACTAATTCGCCAAAAAACGGACGCTCTTTATGGATGGCGTAAAACTCCTGCGCATCTCTAAGGCTTAGCTGCGTATATTTCATAGCTACAATCTTAAATCCAGATGCTGCAATTTTTTCCAATATAGCCCCTATATGTCCGTTAGCAACGGCATCTGGCTTAATCATTGTAAATGTTCTATGTGTACTCATATCTAAAATTTTGCGCAAAAATACGATTTTCTATTCAACCCACAACTATTCATAGCGTTGCCGTACCTCTCCAAGCACCACACCATTATCACCTAACATCTGCAATACCGCGGTTTTTGTTTTAAAATTTAACCGTACGGTGCCAAAACTTTCGGTACTCACCACCGCTCCCACCCTAAAGGGATTTGGTTCTCCAGTAAAACTTCTGTATGCATGCGTAAGACCACTACTGGTAAAATCGATTAGGGGATAGGACACATCTACAAGCTCAGTTTTAGAAATCTCTGAAATATGACGATCACCAGACAGCACAATAACACCATTTGCATTCGAATTAGCAATGGAGCGCTTAAACCGGTCCACTTCGTGAGGAAAATTACCCCAACACTCGAATCCATGTTCATTGGAAAGTAATTGAATACTACTTACAATGATGTTAAAGTCGGCCTTTGAACTTATCAACTCCTTCTCCAACCACAGCCACTGTGCCGCTCCAAGCACGGTACCTTCTCCATATTCATTTGGCTTCGTTCGTTTTTTGGTTTCTGTATCTGGCGTTAGTGGCGTTCTAAAATACCGAGTATCTAAAACGATTACTTTTACGCTTCCCTCGGCTGTTTGATACGCATGCGAAGCATAAACACCTTCTCTTTTTCTTCTCGGACTATCCGCTGCAACATCCATAAAGTCCAAAAAAGCTTGCTGGCTTTCTCTTTTTGCCAAAAATTCTGTTCCGCCATCGTTTAGACCATAGTCATGATCGTCCCAAGTTCCAATAACCTCTACAGTAGCAATCAGCTTTTTATAGCCCGGTATTCCTTTTTGTGCGCGGTACATATTTCTAAGCTTTTGCATGTCATCCGTATCTGCATAAATATTATCGCCACCCCAAATCCACACGTCTGGTTTCGTTTGCAGTATATCGTCCCATAACAAATTGGGCAAGGAGACTTTATTGCAAGAACCAAAGGCAATGGTAAAGACATCATTAGTTGTTGTTGTCTTTTTGGTTGAGTCACAAGAGCTGGCTACCGTTAAACAAAGAAGTAAAAGGATTGTTCTCATCACATTATACGATTAGAAACACAAAAATACACTTTCATTTTTACCTTTATAGTATTAAATTGTATCTTTGCCGCCATGAATTTAGAGCACATAAATGCCCTCAAAACGCTGCTTTCCACATCAAAGAAAATAGCGATTATTCCACATAAAAATCCAGACGGCGATGCCATAGGTTCTACACTTGCGCTCTGGCATTACCTAAAGAGTAAGGGGCATGAAGCGGTAGTCGTAGCACCTAATGATTTTCCTAAATTTTTAAAATGGATGCCAGGGGCAGAAAGCGTTTTAAACTTTGAAAAAGAAAACGCGCAAGCAAAGAATATTCTTCACAATGCGGACATCATATTTACCTTAGACTTTAACCATCTTGGGCGTGTTGGCCAAATGACGGAGTACTTGGAAAAAGCATCTGCTACTTTTGTTATGGTAGACCATCATCAAGAACCATCAGACTATGCAAAAATCGTGTATTCCGATGTACAAATGAGTTCTACCTGTGAAATGGTGTACCACCTTTTGGATTATTTAGATGCAACCGATGAAATCACCGCTGATATGGCGAACTGCATCTATACCGGAATTATGACAGATACGGGTTCCTTTAAGTTTAAAGCTACCACGAGCACCACACATAGAATAATTGCAGACCTAATAGACAAAGGTGCAGACAATACAGCGATACATAGTCGCATCTACGACACCAATTCGCCAAGTAGGTTGCATCTATTAGGTTGTGCTTTAAAAAATATGGTGATTTTAGAAGCATACAACACAACCTACATTACCCTTAGCCAAGAAGAGTTAGACCAATATAAGTTTACCAAAGGCGACACTGAAGGTTTTGTAAACTACGGCCTCACCTTAGAAAATATTCGCTTTGCGGTCATATTTATTGAAAACAAAGAGGAAGGCATCCTTAAAATATCCTTTAGATCCGCCGGTGATTTTGACGTGAATAATTTTGCAAGACAATTTTTTCACGGAGGCGGACATACAAATGCAGCAGGAGGAAAAAGTGATTTATCTATTGCCGATACTACAAGCTATTTTGAATCAATATTACCACAATTTAAAACAGCCCTTACCAAATGAAAATAAGTTTTTCAGTTTTTATTATACTACTCATACTAATGAGCTGCGATGGTCCCGAACCTAGAAAACCGGTACAGACCAAAAGCGGAAGTTTTTTAAAGGCTTCTATAGAGCGTAGCCAAAACTTATTAAAAGCAGAGGAGCAAAAAATACAAGAGATCATCAAAACCGATTCGTTAAAACATTACAGCCATACAGCATCTGGTTCCTGGTATCATTACCTAGTAGTGAACGATAGTGCAAACTACACCCCAAAAACAGGCGACCTTGTTGTTATGACCTACGACCTGCTTACTTTGGAGAACGATACTTTATACTCGCAAGAAGAAATCGGCGTTGTATCGTATAAGGTAGACAAACAAGAGCTTTTTATCGGACTCAGGAACGCAGTAAAATTATTAAAGGAAGGTGAAAAAGCTACCTTTTTATTCCCTTCTTCTTTAGCTTTTGGAATACACGGAGACGCTGAAAAAATAGGAATCAACGTTCCTTTAAAATCTACGATTCGAATTTTAAAAATTGAAAAACAACAACTTAAATCAGATATTTAAATTTACTACTATGTTCAAGAAATTATATGTTTTAGCCGTATTCGCACTTGCCTTGGCAAGTTGCAAGACAAGTAGTCGTGCAGATTTGGGAGATGGCCTGTTTGCAGACATCAAAACCAGTAAAGGAGATATCATCGTGCGCTTAGAGCATGACAAAACCCCTGTTACCGTTGCTAATTTTGTATCCTTAGCGGAAGGCAATAGTCCCTTCGTTAGCGAAAATTTTAAAGGTAAAAAATACTACGACGGACTCATTTTTCACCGAGTTATGAAGGATTTCATGATACAAGGTGGATGTCCTACCGGTACAGGAACGGGAAATCCAGGATACCGTTTTATGGACGAGTTTAACGACTCCTTGGTGCACGATAGAAAAGGAATTCTTTCCTCCGCAAACAGTGGCCCAAGTTCTAATGGAAGTCAGTTTTTCATAACCCACAAACCTACCCCTTGGTTAGATGGCGTACATACCATTTTTGGAGAAGTGGTAGAAGGTATGGCCGTGGTAGATTCCATTGCTAATGTTCCCGTAGCCACCGGCAGTAAGCCAGTGGACAGCGTTAATATGACGACGATAAAAATTATCAGGAATGGAAAAGCAGCCAAAAGATTTGACGCCATTCAGATAATGACAGATTACTTCGATAATGAAGAGGAACGTTTGGCGGTCATAAAAAAGGAGAAAGCTGAAAAACAAGCAGCAATGGCTGGTATGATGACCGAATTTGCAAAAGAACTAGGAACACAATCTGGCAAAGCAAAACAACTTCCATCAGGCTTAAAAATGCTCGTATTGAAAGAAGGTGATGGCGAAAAACCAAAAATAGGTCAAAAAGTAGATATGATGTATTCCGGTTATTTACCAGATGGCTCCCTATTTGAAAGCAACTACGAAGAAGTAGCGAAAAAATATGGTCAATACGACGAAAGAAAAGCCCAAGGAGGTGGCTATATGCCAGCGCCCATGACTTATGCCACAAATTCTGGGCTAGTCGCTGGTTTTGAAGAAGGCATGTTAACTATGAAGGTTGGTGACAAAATCCGGTTGTTTATTCCTTCCCATATGGGTTGGGGAGCGCAAGGCGCAGGTCCAATCCCACCAAATTCCGATGTCATTTTTGATCTAGAGCTCACTGGAGTTAGATAGCAAAAAGCCTATATTTAGGGAAATACAAAATTAAAAAATCAGTGTATATGCTCATGAAAACGAAGGTTTTGCTGGCATTTATGCTGATTTTTTAATTTCCTTTTCCTGCAGTTCTAAAAGCGAAGGAGAAAGCAATAAGGACAAGGATACTATAACCGACAATGATACCAAAGCCCCTGCACCCGTGCCAACAGCCTCAGGCACTGTTTCTCTGCATGGACAACTTCGTGTCGCAGGCAGCCGCATAGTAGACCAAAACAATGCAGATATTGACCAGGGTCTGTATATAATTGTGGACTGGCACAGCCATCGTGTAGAAGAAGTAAAAGCCTTTTTTACGGAGGTAGCGTAGGCATATGATGACCAGCCTAATATTATTTACGACCTCTATAACGAACCACTGGACGTTTGTTGGGATACAATTCTAAAACCGTATTAGGAGACTGTTCTGGCTGAAATACGAAAATACGCCTCCGACAACCTAGTAACATGTGGTACTCGGAATTGGTCACAAGAAATAGATGACGTTGTTGGTAATGAAATAGCTGATGAAAACGTAGCTTACAGACTACACTACTATTTGATAAGCGCAGAACTCAGGAACAAAAATCTAAAGTACTAGTAGTCATAAAAGGTATCCGAATCGGTTACTTTTTGATGAGGCCTTTGTGTTAAAAATCATTATTCAAAAGCCCTAAGGCGTTTGCTTCAAAAGCTCCGTCAAAAATTTCCAGAACTTCTGTACAGAAGAAATGGAGACCCGTTCATCTGGAGAATGTGGGCCTATAATAGTAGGCCCAAAACTTATCATATCCATATCTGGATAGTTTTGTCCAAGAATACCACATTCCAGACCGGCATGGCATGCCACTACCCTAGCCTCTTCTTCAAACAAATCTTGGTATAACCCCTTGGCAACTTTTAAAATTTTAGAATTTGGATTTGGATTCCATCCGGGGTAAGACCCACTAAAGACCACTTCAAATCCGGCCAACTCAAAGACCGACTTTAACGAATGAGCCAAGTCCATTTTTCCAGTTTCCACAGAGGAACGTGTTAAACAACCAATGGCAATCTCACCATCCTTTACTTGTATTCTAGCGATATTATTAGAGGTTTCTACCAAATCAGGTATGGCAACACTCATCACATATACCCCGTTAACAGCAGCATAAACACCTTGAATCAGTTTTCCTTGCGCGCCTAGGCCCATTACTTTTTTTGATGCTTTTGCTGCGGTAATCTGAATATTCAAATCGGGTTCTGCCAGCGTCAATTCTTGTTTAATTTCTTCTGCGACAACAGCTACAGCTTCTAAGAAAGATTTTTCCTGTTTTTTATCAATATTAAGTAAACAAATACTTTCCCTTGGTATCGCGTTTCGTAGACTTCCTCCCTCCAAGCTTCCAATACGCATATGAAAAGCCATACCTGCATAAAGCAATCGGTTCATAATCTTATTAGCGTTCCCAAGACCTTTGTCAATATCGATCCCACTATGGCCCCCTTTGAGTCCGTTTACTTCAATTTGATAGCCAATATCCCCATGAACTGAATCTTTTTCAGCATAACTTCGGGTAGCTGTCACATCTATACCTCCTGCACATCCAATATCAATCTCATCATCCTCCTCAGTATCCAAATTAAGTAATAATTCACCTTTAAGAATTCCTCCTTTCAACCCAAAAGCACCAGTCATTCCGGTCTCTTCATCAATCGTAAACAAAGCTTCTAAAGGAGGGTGAGCAATAGTCGTACTTTCCAGCAAGCTTAGAATTGCTGCAACGCCCATACCGTTATCGGCACCCAATGTGGTTCCTTTCGCTTTTACCCAATCACCATCTACGAACATTTGAATACCCTGTGTATCAAAATCAAAAACAGTATCCGCATTCTTTTGGTGCACCATATCCAAATGCGATTGTAAAGTCACCATTTTTTTATGCTCCATCCCTTTACTTGCGGGTTTTCGGATAATTACATTCCCCACTTCGTCCTTAAAGGTTTCCAGACCTAAAGCTTTTCCAAAATCCATGGCAAAAGCAATAACCCGTTCCTCTTTTTTAGAAGGTCTAGGCACCGCATTAAGCTTCGCAAAATTGGTCCATACGGAAATAGGCTGTAAATGAGATAGTTCTTTGTTCATAGCATTTTAATATCAACTTCAAAAATACTACCAGAAAAAGGATTTCGCTATTTTTGGGGCAATGAAGATGAACTTAAAAACAGGGATTGCCCTTTCCCTACTTCCTCAAATTATACTAGTTAAATGGCTTGGTTCCCATACTGATTGGATTGAAACCTATTACAGTAATGGCGTTTACCCTGTTGTTTCTCAATTTTTCAGGTGGTTGTTCGGGTGGATTCCCTTTTCTATTGGAGATTTACTTTATACTTCCTTGATTCTGCTGGCCCTAGTTTATTTATATAAAAACTGCCGCAGCATCCTAAAAAATAAGTTCCGATTTTTAAGAGATATGACCATGGTACTCTCCATTGCCTATTTTACCTTTCATTTGATGTGGGGCTTTAACTATTACAGGGAGCCCATTGCAGCTAAGCTTCAGTTGAAAGAAACTAAAGATTATCAAAAACTGGTAGATTTTACAAGGCAACTTATTACGAAGACCAACGAAACGCAACTTAAGATTACGAAAGATTCCGCCATACAAGTGGATATTCCCTATACACAACAAGAGCAATTTAATATGACTTTGATGGGCTACGAAAAGCTTACAAAGAAGCACCCGTTCTTGGCATACGAGCAACCCAGTATAAAAATATCGGTATTCAGTACCGCACTAACCTATATGGGCTATGCCGGATATCTTAATCCCTTTACCAACGAAGCACAGGTAAACGGACTACTACCAAACTTTCGCTTTCCAGTAGTCGCAGGTCATGAAATAGGGCATCAATTGGGCTATTCCGCAGAAAACGAGACTAACTTTATTGGGTATCTGGTCACAGCGAACAATGAAGACAATTATTTTAAATATGCGGCCTATTCCTATGCGCTGGGCTACTGCCTTAACGATGTCCGTAGAGGCGATGCCGTCGTTTTTGATGCACTACTCACCGAACTTAACGGCGGGGTAAAATTAAATTTCCAAGAGATGTCGGTATTTTGGAATCAATATGAAAATCCGTTAGAACCTGTTTTTAAATCGATATTCAATTCGTTTTTAAAGGCCAACAACCAATCGCAAGGCATACAGAGCTACAATGCAGTGGTCTCATTGTTGATTGCGTATCATAACGAGAATCCGTTGTAAAGTTCAAGTGTCAAGTTCAAACTCAAATATCAAATTAAAACACAAATACATGAGCGTGCATCGAACATCAAATCAACAGCTTGCCTTATCACGATACCTTTAAGTCATCATTTCATCTTTCTACTCGCTCCTTGACGTAAGGTTTTATTTATTACACCTACCAACTTATTACTCATTACTTTTTACTTTTTACTTTTTACTTTTAACTAATAACCCAACAAACAGCCTTAGAACTTTAAACAGCAGAAGGCGTAAACGAACATCTAACACTACCCTCCAAAAAATCCTCCTGTTAAAAATTGCCAAAAGAGGCTAACATTAAGGTAACAAATAGTAATTTTAAAGAGACTAAAATAAACTAACTTATAATGAAAAAAACGATGCTAACGCTATGCCTTTTTTGGTGTGGCGCATTCTTATTTGCACAGGATTACTTTCCTGAAAACGAAGGTGTAAAGGCGAACAATAATAATTATACCGCCTTTACCAATGCCAAAATTTTTGTAACGCCAACAGAAGTTATAAAAAAGGGTACGCTACTCATCCAAAATGGTAAAGTAATAAATGTTGGAAGTTCCGTGAGTCTTCCCGCCAATACCATTACGGTAGATCTAGATGGAAAATCTATTTATCCCTCCTTTATAGATGTGTACTCCAAGTTTGGTGTTGAACAAGCTAAAAAACCTAGCGGTGGTGGTCGTTCTGATCAGTATGATGCGGAACGTGATGGCTTTTACTGGAACGACCATATCATGCCAGAAAACAACGCAATAGCACACTTTAAATATGACGATAAATCGGCTAAAGAATTGCGAGAAGCTGGTTTTGGTGTTGTAAACTCGCACATCCATGATGGTATCTCCAGAGGAACCGGGGTCCTAATTGCGCTAAATGGTGCAGGAACAGATGCCAATAGAGTGTTAGATGATCGCTCTGCACAGTATTTCTCATTGGATAGAAGCATACTGAAAAAGCAATCCTACCCTTCTTCTTTAATGGGTACGTTGGCGCTCTTAAGACAAATGTATAGCGATGCCCATTGGTACGCCAAAGGAAACGCGACGACTAAAGATAGATCTCTAGAAGCCTTGAACGCTAACAAAGGAATGGTACAAATATTCGAGGCAAAAGACAAGGGACATGCCTTACGTGCCGATAAAATTGGAGATGCAAATGGTATACAATTCACGATTTTAGGCGGTGGGAACGAATTTGAGCGCATTGCAGAAATCAAGGCTACGAATGCCAAGTATATTATTCCAATAGATTTCCCAGAAGCCTACGACGTTTCAGATCCTTACCAAGCGGGTTATGTATCCTTACAGGATATGCGCTTCTGGAACCAAGCACCCTCCAATCCAAAAGTCTTGGCAGAAAACGGAATCGCATTTTCTCTTACGCCCTACGACTTAAAATCAATGTCTAAGTTCAAAGAAAACCTGATGAAGGCCATTTCATACGGACTTCCAAAAACCAAAGCATTAGAAGCTTTAACTACGGTTCCTGCTGAAATTCTAGGGAAAGCAGGTAAAATTGGAACATTAAAGGCCGGGGCTTATGCTAATTTCCTTATCACTTCTGGAGACGTTTTTGATAAGTCTACCACCCTGTACGAAAACTGGGTACAAGGCACGCAAAACATCATCAACAGCAAAGACATAAAGGATATACGTGGTGATTACACGTTAGCACTACAAGGACAAAGTTTTGATGTTTCCATTACTGGAGAAATTGAGAAACCTAAGGTTGAAGTAAAACAAGACACCGTTAAATTAACGTCTAAATTAGCCTATGCCGACAAATGGCTGCAATTATCCTTCGCTACCGATGCCGGAAAAAAAACATATCGTATGACAGGTGCGGTTACCAAAGATGATGATAACCTTTCAGGAAGACTGTTACTCCCAGATGGTTCAGAAAGCTTTTTTACGGCTGTTAAAAAGTCCGCCTTTGAGGAAAAAGATAAAAAAGATACCAACGCTGATGCTCCGGTTGTGATGCCGGTCACCTTTCCCAATGTAGGGTACGGATACGCATCCAAACCAAAACAGGAAAACGTATTGTTTAAAAACGCTACGGTATGGACGAGCGAAGATGCCGGAATTCTTGAAAACGCAGACGTATTGGTTAAAAACGGAAAAATAGCCAAAATAGGAAAAGACCTCAGCGCAGGTGGCGCCAAGGTCATAGATGCCACAGGCAAACATGTAACTGCTGGTATTATAGATGAACATTCGCATATTGCTGCACTTGCTATTAACGAAGCTGGGCATAACAGTACCGCCGAAGTAAAAATGGAAGATGTAGTGGATCCGGAACATATGGGCATATATCATTCTCTAGCTGGCGGTGTAACCTCGTTACAATTGCTGCATGGCTCTGCAAATCCTATCGGTGGTCGTTCTGCTATCTTAAAACTAAAATGGGGAGAAGATGCTGCCGGACTTATTTATGACAACTCGCCAAAGTTTATCAAATTCGCTTTGGGAGAGAACGTAAAACAATCCAACTGGGGTAGTAGATCTCGTTTCCCGCAAACCCGTATGGGTGTGGAACAGGTTTTTATGAACTACTTTCAACGTGCCAAGGAATACGATACCAAAAAGAAGAACAGTGAACCCTATCGTTATGATGAGGAAATGGAAGTTTTGGCAGAAATTATAAATGGCGAACGTTTTATCAGTTGTCATTCCTATGTACAGAGCGAAATCAATATGATGATGAAAGTAGCCGAGAAATTTGGTTTCCGGGTAAATACCTTCACACATATTCTAGAAGGGTATAAAGTAGCCGATATAATGGCAGAGCATGGCGTAGGTGCAGGAACCTTTAGTGATTGGTGGTCGTACAAGTTTGAGGTAAACGATGCGATTCCATACAACGCTGCTATTATGCAAAAGCAAGGGGTAACTGTAGCTATTAATAGTGATGACCGTGAAATGATTAGAAGATTAAACCAAGAAGCGGCCAAAACAGTTAAGTATGGCGGAATGTCAGAACTGGAAGCTTGGAAAATGGTTACCATCAATCCAGCTAAGCTCTTACATTTAGATGACCGTACCGGAAGCATAAAAGTGGGTAAGGATGCCGATTTGGTTTTATGGTCCGGCCACCCCATGTCTATCTACACCAAAGCAGAGAAGACAATGATAGAAGGTGTTACTTATTTTGATTTGGAAATGGATAAGAAACAACGAGAAGTCATCAAAAAAGAACGTAACGAACTGGTTAACATGATGCTTAAAGAAAAAGCCCGAGGCAAAGAAACACAGGCACCGAAACAAAGCGTAAAACCCGAGCTCACTTGTGAAAGTCTATAATCGGTTTAACCTATAAAATTATTAAAATGAAAAATTACATATATACACTTACAGCCTTGGTGCTCTCCTATACGGGCACGGCGCAACAGACTCCGGCTGCCAAGCAGTCCGAA
>RCNB010000719.1_pt1 | contig 21519 bp, 18 predicted proteins | sample 2041321 | NCBI WGS metagenome assembly RCNB01 (sample SAMN09708232, study PRJNA481090) | Marine sediment metagenome, whole genome shotgun sequencing project. | reverse complement strand
CTGGCACAATGGTCTATTCATAATATGATTAATAATGATGGTGTTGATCCTTATACTTTTGCAACAAAAGCAAAGAATTGGGGATTTGAAGGACTGGAGTATGTAAGCCAGCTATATAACAAGGAGTTAGAGCCCGCTAATTATTCAAAGGAGGCTATGCAATCTTTTGTTGATAAATCTAACGCAGAAGCTGAAAAACACGGTTTAAAGAATGTCTTGATAATGATCGATGGGCAAGGAGACCTGGCAACTTCTGATCCTGAAGAACGCAAAAAAGCTGTTGAAAACCACTATAAATGGGTTGATGCTGCCGCCTCTATGGGTTGCCACTCAATTAGAGTAAATCTTGCAGGGAGCTCCGATCCAATTGAATGGAAAGCCAATTCAATTGATGGTCTTTCCCAGCTTTCGACATATGCAAAGACTAAAAATATAAATATACTTGTGGAAAATCACGGAGGACTTTCATCAAATGCTGCCATGCTCTCTGAGGTGATGACCCAGGTTAACATGTCAAATTGTGGCACCTTACCTGATTTTGGTAATTTCTGTATAAAAAGAAAAGATCCGAAAGATTACACTGCCGGCTGCGCAGAGAATTACGATATTTATAAAGGAGTAAAGGAACTAATGGTGCATGCTAAAGCAGTTAGCGCTAAATCACACGATTTTGATGCGAATGGAAATGAGACTGAAATAGACTATGTTCATATGCTACAAATTGTTAAAGATGCTGGTTATACTGGTTATGTTGGTGTTGAATACGAGGGAGGTAAATTAACCGAAGAAGAAGGGATAATAGCCACAAGAGACTTATTGCTTAAAGCATCTAAAGAAGTTACTTAACCACTCATAAGGTCCTATGAAAGTTTTTTTTAATCAACTTTTTGATTACAATTTTTATTGCAATAAAAAGCTTATCGAGGAATGCATTAAGCTCGATAAGGTTCCGGAGAAAAGCATATTATTATTCAGTCATATCCTTAATTCGCACAATATATGGAACGCAAGAATTCTTGGGAAACCTGCTGATTATAAAGTTTGGCAGATTCACCCTATTAAAAATTGGGGGGATATTCATTATGAAAACCAGCGAAGTTCTTTTGAAATAACCACGAATGCTACAGATTTTGAAGTGAGGATAGACTATGATAATGAAGAAGGAAGGCTTTTCACAAGTACCTTACAGGATATACTATTTCATATTATAAACCATTCTACACATCACAGGTCCCAAATGGCAATGAATTTTAGGGATAATGAACTGGAACCTCTCTCATTAGACTATATTTTTTATAAACGCTAGCGAAAAGCTTCATGAATAAAAAGATTCAGGTTCAACTTTCAGTAATGATGTTCTTGGAGTTTTTTATTTGGGGTAGTTGGTATGTTACTATGGGAATTTATTTGCCTAATAGTTTGGAGGCAAGTGATCCTGAAATCGCCATGGCTTATTCTACACAATCCTGGGGGGCAATTATTGCTCCATTTATTATCGGACTCATTGCAGACCGCTATTTTAACGCAGAAAGGATTTTGGGAGTACTACATCTTATTGGGGCAATTTTAATGGTGCAGTTGGCTTATGCAACAAGTTTTAGTGGGTTTTACCCTTATATTTTAGGTTACATGATATTGTATATGCCAACCTTAGCCCTGGTTAATTCAGTTTCCTTTAATCAGATGGATAACCCGGCAAAACAGTTCTCCTTTGTTCGCGTTTTTGGAACCTTAGGTTGGATCGTAGCTGGTTTAGCTATTAGTTATTTGTTTCATTGGGACTCTGTGGAAGGTTTAGCCAAAGGCTATCTTAGAAATACGTTCTTAATGACTGCAGTAGCATCGGGCATATTGGGAATTTTTAGTTTTACCCTGCCAAAAACACCTCCTTCAATAACAGGAAAAAGAAAAATTAGGATAGCAGATATTGTTGGCTTGGAAGCCTTAAATCTTTTGAAGAACAGAAATTTTTCAGTGTTTTTTCTGGCTTCTGTATTAATTTGTATTCCTTTGGCCTTTTACTATCAGCATGCAGGACAATTCCTGGGAGAAATTGGGGTCTCAAACCCGGCAGGTAAAATGACCATAGGTCAAATATCAGAGATTCTGTTTATGCTTCTTTTACCATTCTTTTTTAAGAGGTTTGGCTTTAAAAATACAATGATTGTAGCCATGTTGGCCTGGACGGTGCGCTATATCTGTTTTGCCTATGGAAGCGCCGGGGAATTTTCATTTCTTCTCCTTCTCGGGATTGCCTTACATGGGATTTGTTATGATTTCTTTTTTGTATCAGGGCAGATATATACTGATAGCAAAGCGGGACCAAAATATAAAAGTGCAGCCCAGGGATTGATTACCCTGGCTACATATGGAGTTGGTATGTTAATGGGATTCTGGATAGCGGGAAGAATAACGGATTATTTTACTCTGCAAGATGTCTCACATAATTGGGAAATGATCTGGATGTTTCCTGCGGCATTTGCACTTGGGGTTTCTGTATTGTTTGCTTTCTTGTTTAAAAACGAGGAAATTGCCTATAAATCTTAGATATTTTATATAAATTGAGCCAACTATATTGGTTCATGCAAGAGATTATGAATCAGAAGAAAATGGCGTGTTTTACATAGTTTTAATAGTAAAGATGGATATTAGAATAATAAAAATGATAAAATAAAATGGCAATAAAAATTAGATTAGGAGTAATAGGCGGAGGAGGAGATTCTCTTATTGGGGTATTACACAGAGTAGCTTCGCATATAAATGATAATTACCAAATAGTGGGCGGAGTTTTTAATCCAGTTTTTGAATTGAACATGGAATTTGCAAAAGAAATTGATGTTCCAACAAATAGGATATACAAGGATTTTGACACCCTTATTGAGGAGGAATTAAAGCTGCCTAAAGAAGAAAGAATGCAGGTTTGTTCGATACTTACGCCCAATTTCCTGCATTTTCCAATGGCTAAGAAACTCTTGGACAATGGGTTTAATGTGATCTGCGAAAAACCAATGACGACTACTTTGGAAGAAGCAAAAATTTTACAGGAAGCTCACAAAAAGGCAGGGACGGTTTTTGCTGTAACACATACATATACGGGCTATCCTATGGTTCGTCAAATGCGTGAGATGATCAGGGAAGGGGCTTTAGGCAAGATTCATAAAGTAGATGCCAGATACTATCAGGGATGGATTAATACAATAATCCACGACAAAGAAAAACGCTCAACTGTCTGGAGGCTGGATCCAAAAAAGGCAGGAATAAGTTCATGTATGGGAGACATAGGAGTGCATGCTTTTAATCTTATTGAGTATACTACAGGTTTAAGAGTAAACTCCCTGTTGTGCGATTTCAATTACCTCTATGATGATAACCAAATGGATGTAGACGGTACTGTATTATTGCGCATGGGAGAACATATTAAAGGTGTTATACGGGGAAGTCAGGTGGCCACAGGTGAAGAAAACGGATTGGCAATTAGAATTTATGGTAAGAAAGCCGCATTTGTATGGGAACAAGAAAAGCCTAATTTTCTGTATAAGTTGAGTGATACAGAGCCAACTCAAATATATAAACCGGGGCACGAATATAATTCTAAGCTATCTCTTGATGGAACTAAATTACCTCCAGGACATCCCGAAGGAATTTTCGATTCCATGGCTAATATTTATTTAGGAGTTGCCAGGGCTATTCGTGGAGAAGATTATAATGACGGCGAATTCCCAACTATGTTAGATGGTGTTCGGGGGCTAAATTTTATTGAAGCCACCGTGGAATCTAATAAAGAGGGTAATGTTTGGGTGAATATGGAATAATCATTACTACACCATAATATATCTTTTTCTTTTATTGTATTGGCCGTATCATATAACTGAACGATAGATTGCCAGCAGGTATTTGATATTCTTTATGTGGCATTAGACCCCAACTATTATCTCCCCCAACTCCCATTTGGCTTTTGTCTATATTGATGTTGATCAGGTCTCGTTTTGGAATGTCAAATGTGTGGCGTTGCTGTTTCTCTTCTCCTTCATCAAAATCTGAGTTGTATTGGTGATGCGCGCTAAACCCAAAAGTAGTAGGGGCGGTAATTAAAATTCCTTTTCCATTGCCATTGGTAAAAGAAAGTGTGCGTACATCGGTGCGATTACCATTTTCTTGTGGACGAATGTATTCAAAATATAAATCTTCAACTTTTGCCTCGTACAATCCCACTAAGGCCGAAGTTTTACGGTCCTGGTAGTTTTCATGGGCTCCCCTGCCATACCAAGTTACATTTTCGTAGGCGTTATCGATAACGAAATTATTACCAAATCGTGGTAAAATGGGAAGAGTTTCATCAATACCCGTTAGCTGAGTACTTACCAATATCTCCCCTTTGTAGTTGATGCTATATGTTATAGCTACTTGCCCTTCAACGGCTGGCAGTGCATAGGTTGTGGTCAACTGCAAATCATTTTTAACCTTAAAAGGATTGTTGGTCAATTTTACCACATCCATTATTTTTTTCCCTCCATTGGAGTTCAACTGTAAAGCGACTAAATTTTGATTATTGGTAGCTTCCTTCCACTTTTTTAGTTTCAAGGGCATCTTATAGCCAAAATCATTGTCGGTAGGTGCACGCCAGAAATTTATGCGCTGTCCTTTTTTAATAATGTTCCCTTGACCGTAATCCATTGTAACAAGTGCACCATCGTCGCTGTTGAACCCAATTTCAAATCCATCTCCAAGGACTTTGATGGTGTTATTTTCTTTCCTTACCGATATTCCTTCTATAGTATTCTCAAAAATAGCGGGTGTGTAATCGGTTAATTGAAATTGTTCATAGGCTATTAAAAAATGCTCAGGTATTAAAGCAGAAGCTGTTTTGGTGGTTGCAAAAATGTTTAAAAAATATTCTGCGTTTGTGTTTGTAAGTTCAGGAAGTTCTAGCTGTATTTCTTTTGATGCATAGGGAACTACTTCTACCTCAGGTAGGTTTCCCTTCGCTATCTGAATTCCATTTTCCATCAAGCTCCAAGAAAAATCGTATTCCGAGAGATTTGTGAAATCATATTTATTGGTCAGGGTAATTTTCCCCGTTTTTGGATTTTCAGAATCAAATTTCACGTATTGGTATACTTTTTTCACCTCATATAACGAAGGATGTGCAGACCGATTAGGATTTACGATTCCGTTCAAGCAAAAATTATCATCGTTTTGAAGATCTTGCCCACCAAGATCCCCACCAAAAGCGTAAAATTCAATTCCATCCTCATTTTTGGTTTTGAGGCCCTGATCTACCCAATCCCAGATAAACCCACCTTGTAATACATCATACTTTTCTATAGCATCCCAATAATCTTGAAAGTTGCCAACACTATTCCCCATAGCATGCACATATTCACATTGTATAAAGGGCCGTTTAGGATTGTTTTCCGCATAGGCTATGCTTGTATCTATCGTGGCGTACATAGGTGCCTGTATATCAGAATTCGCATACTTTGTTGCACCTTCATATTGGACTGGCCTTGTGGAGTCATGCGCTTTTAACCAAGCGTAGGTGGCCTCAAGATTTTGACCGTTACCCGCTTCATTTCCTAAGGACCAAGTAACAATGGAGGTATAGTTTTTATCACGTTCGAACATACGAATAGTGCGGTCCAGGTGCATGGCTTTCCATTCCGGTCTATAGCCTGGGTGAATTTTTTTGGCCTCTTCGTTTTTATCAAGGCCTTGATTGGTAGTACCCATTCCATGGATTTCTATATTGGCTTCATCTACAATATAAAAGCCATATTTATCTGCCATCCTATAAAAGAATGGGTTCTTAGGATAGTGACTGCAACGAATCGCGTTTATATTACTACGTTTCATCACTTCCATGTCTTTTAGTGTAAGTTCTTCACTAATAACGTGTCCGGTTTCTTCATCATGATCGTGTAAGTTTACCCCTTTGATAAGCACAGGTTGCCCATTGACCAAAAATTGGTTGTTTTTGATTTCCACTTTTCGGAAACCTATTTTTGAACTTATAGCTTCGGTAACCATTCCTTTTTTATTCTTTACCACAAATAATAAGGTGTAGAGGTAGGGCTTTTCAGCGTTCCAAGTTTTTATATATGGTATCTTCTTTTCGAAGTTTAGTGTATTGTTCCCTTCTGTAAGGTCAATTTTTTTGGTTTCTGCATAGATTTCGGTATCCACATCCAATAACTTTACCTGTATTTGATATCCTTTGGCTTCTTTGTCAGAAGTATTGATTTGTAAATTAAGGTTGAGCATACCATCGGTATAGTTATTTTCTAAATCCGCAATGGCCCTATAGTCTTTAAGGGTTGTTTTATTAGTGGCATATAGGTAAACATTACGGTCTATACCACTGAGACGCCAAAAATCTTGATCTTCCATATAACTTGCGTCAGACCAGCGCAATACTTGGACAGCCAGCGAATTTTCCTCCTTTTTTAGGTATTGCGTAATATCAAATTCAGCAGGTGTTTTACTGCCTTCACTATAACCGACCTTTTTTCCATTTATCCAAACGTAAGTAGCACCACTTACGCCCTCAAAGTGTAGATATATGTTTTTCCCGTTCCAATTTTCGGGAATTTCAAAATTACGTTTGTAGCTTCCTACAGGATTTTCATCATGGGGAATAAAAGGAGGGTTTTTGGGGAACGGATAAACTATATTGGTATATATAGGAATACCGTGTCCTTCTAGTTCCCAGTTAGAGGGAACAGAGATTTTGTCCCAGTGGGAAGTATCAAAAGCAGAATTGAAAAAATCAATAGGTCTTTCAGGGACACTTTCAACATAGTTGAAATCCCAATTTCCATTTAAAGATTGATAGAAAGGAGAGTTCTCCCAACTTTCATTTTCTAGAGCGTTCTTAACGGTTTCATACCGGTAAAAAGAAGCTGTTGGAGTTTCTCGATTAATTTGAAATATTTCAGGATTCTCCCATTCAGCATTTTCCCATTTTTGGACTTGGGCGTTTGTAGCCAGGAAAAGAAAGAGACCTATTAGAGTTGCAGAAAACCTAAATTTTTTCTTATTGGATACTAAAATATGCATGACAGTATTCGTTTAGAAAATGGATTTTCCAAGATAAACAAACTTTAAAGAAGAAAGACGTAGTTGTCTATCTTTCAAATACTTTTTCAAAATATTCACATACAACGATCATACTTTCTCTTGGGACTCGTCCATATGCTTCCAGTTCTCTGGTATATTGATCCCAGTGTTTATTTTTCCAGTATGCTATGGAAGAATCACCTTCACCTTCAATTTTTGAATAAGATTCCCTAATACTAAAGAATGGTTTAAGACGCACGGCTACCGTTCTTAAAATACATTTGGCATTTCCTTTCCAATCTGTGAGTACGGTAAAATCGCCAATTTTGGGAAGCGGTTCCTTTCTATATTGAAGCCCTAATAAGGAATGAGAAGTAGCTCTTTTTTTTCCTGATAAGATTAAATTAAGCGTTTCCTTTATTTCTTTTTCATCCTCACCAATTTGTGTTACTTTGGGTTCATGTGAAAATGCGTACTCAAGGTGATTATCTAAATAGTCTCCCCATAAATTTCTAGCTGATGCATTTTTCATATTATATACACTTTTGGTTTAAGAAAATTTATCTCCATTAATCTCTTTTGCAGCATGATGCGCTGCCCTGGCGGTAAAAGCCATATAAGTAAGCGATGGATTAACACAGCTGGCGGATGTCATAAACGCACCATCTGTCACATAAATATTAGGCACGTCATGAACCTGATTATGTTGGTTCACAACAGAAGTCCTGGGATTCCAACCCATGCGAGCCCCACCCATTTCATGAATGCCAAGACCGGGACCGGTAGTTCTTTCATAGGGCTTTATGTCTTTGAATCCCGCAGCGGTAAACATTTCCGTAATCTGTTTGATGATATCTTCCCGCATTTTATATTCATTTTCCTTAAATTCAACATCAAAGTCCAACTGAGGAAGTCCCCATTGATCTTTTTCGGTAGTACTCAAGGTAACTCTGTTGTCATGGTAGGGTAGCATCTCACCAAATCCGGTAGCGCCAATTTGCCAATCACCGGGTTTTAATACTGCCTCCTTTAGGTCTTTCCCGTAATTGAGTTCTGCTACCGAAGCAGTCCAATCCTCTCTGCTGGCTCCGCCCTGGTAACCAAAACCCCTCAGGTAATCTTTCTTTGAGGTCTTTGTTTCCATATTTACAAACCGGGGAATATAAAATCCATTTGGGCGCCTGCCTTTATAATATTTATCCAGATGTCCTTCTACTCTGGCAGAAGCGCCTAATTGATAGTGATGGTCCATTATATTTCTACCCAATTGATCATGATCATTACCTATACCATTTGGAAAATGTTCTGATTTGGATTGCAGAAGGATTCCGACGGAGGCCATTGCAGACGCACATAAGAATATCACCTTTGCCTCAAATTCATATTTTTCATGGGTCTCTTTATCAATAACCCGGACTCCTGTTGCTCTTTTGGTATTATCATCATAAATAATTTCATAAACGATAGAATTTGGCCGTAAGGTCATGTTTCCTGTTCGTTCTGCAGCGGGTAGAGTAGAAGAATTACTACTAAAATAGCCTCCGAAAGGGCATCCACGCCAACATCTATTTCTAAACTGACAGGGGGTTCTCCCTTCTATATTACCCTCTTTATCAGTAATATTCGCCACACGCCCAATAGTGAGTAACCGTCCATCATCGAACTCTTCAGATAATACATTTTTTAGATCTTCCTCGGGGCACATAAGATCCATTGGTGGATGAAACTTACCATCGGGGAGATGGCTTAAACCCAATTTTTCCCCACTAACCCCTATATATTCTTCTACTTTATCATACCATGGAGAGATATCCTTATAACGCACCGGCCAGTCTACCCCAATGTTATCTTTTAGGTTGGCTTCGAAGTCAAGATTACTCCAACGGTAACTCTGGCGCCCCCATGTTAATGATCGTCCTCCTACATGGTAACCACGAATCCAGTCGAAGCGTTTTGTCTCCACATAAGGGTGCTCCAAATCGTTCACAAAAAAATGTTTTACATCTTCTTTAGGTGCCCAATTTACCCTTTGTTGCTTGTGGTACTTTTTCCGATCTTCTCTGGATAAGTCATTATTGTTAGGAAGATCCCATGTGTCCATATTCATTGTGGGATAATCTTTAATATGTTTTACCATACGTCCTCGTTCGAGGACCAGAGTTTTTAGACCTTTTTCACATAATTCTTTGGCAGCCCATCCTCCACTTATCCCGGTGCCTACAACTATGGCGTCATATTTCTCCTTCTGATTCATGCTATATTTTTATATTAATTCTGATGTAATCGCTATATTTAACACTTCCCATGTGAAGAAATAATAGTTGAATATTTACTCATTAAATATAGGATTTAATTTTTGAAACTTAATAAAATGCAAATTTGATTAACCAATAAGGAACATACCATGAAAACAATTAAAGGACCCGCTGTTTTTTTAGCCCAATTCGTAGATAGTAAAGCCCCGTTTAATTCGCTCGACGGCATGTGTAAATGGGCATCCGACTTAGGATATAAAGGAGTTCAAATACCCACCTGGGAAAACTTTTTAATTGATTTGGACAAGGCAGCTGAAAGTCAGACCTACTGCGATGAATTAAAGGGGACCATTAATTCCTACGGATTAGAGATTACCGAACTATCTACTCACTTGCAAGGGCAGTTGGTGGCTGTAAACCCGGCTTATGACCTTATGTTTGATAATTTTGCTCCAGATGCTGTAAAAAATAATCCAAAAGCCCGCACGGAATGGGCAATAGATGTTGTTAAAAAGGCTGCCACAGCAAGCCGAAGATTAGGAATAAGTGCACACGCTACATTTTCTGGAGCTTTATTATGGCACACATGGCATCCATGGCCTCAGCGGCCACCCGGATTGGTGGAAATGGGCTTTGAAGAACTGGCAAAAAGATGGCTGCCTATATTGAATCATTATGATGAGGAAGGGGTCGATGTCTGTTACGAAATTCACCCCGGAGAAGACCTCCACGACGGGGATACTTTTGAGCGGTTCCTAAAGGCAACAGGAAATCATAAGAGGGTAAATATACTTTATGACCCCAGCCATTTTGTATTACAACAATTAGATTATATTACTTATATAGACCATTATCACGAATTTATCAAATCTTTTCATGTAAAGGATTCGGAGTTTAATCCCACGGGTAAAAAGGGAGCTTTTGGCGGCTATAATGACTGGGGTGACCGCGCAGGTCGGTACCGTTCCCTTGGAGACGGACAGATCGATTTCAAAACCATTTTTTCAAAACTAACGCAGTACGGTTGTGATGTGTGGGCCGTGATGGAATGGGAATGCTGTATAAAAAGCCCTGAACAGGGAGCCCGTGAAGGAGCTATCTTTATACAGGATCATATCATTGAAGCTACCGAAAAAACATTCGATGATTTTGCCGGGGGTGCCATTGATAAAGTTGTACTAAAGAAAATCCTGGGAATTTAAGACAATACGAATATGAAAAATATACTAAGTATCATGTTATTTGCGGACTGGGAGGATTTTGGAAAGCACCAAACCGGGAAGATCACGTTGCAGGATCATGGCGAAACGATAAGTATAGGTTATAGAAATATTAAGATAAAAGAACTGTAATTATGAATCGATACTATTTGTTGTCTCTTATTCTTCTCATTATAGGTTGTAAAGAGGGATCCCAGGATACACCTATGCTTAATGAAGATACTTCTGATGAGGTAATAGTTTACAAGGAATACATGGGGGAAGAACCCACAGAACCTGAACAGACGGAGTTCTATGAGCCTGTTCCAATCACAGTAAACCCAACAGGAAATGAAGGCGTACCGAGCGATGCTATTGTTCTTTTTGATGGTAGCGATTTCGAAAAATGGGAGATGGTAAATGATAGTTCTACCGTAGTTTGGCATCTGAATGATGATAGCAGTATGACGGTAAAAGATTCAACAGGCAATATACAGACCAAACAGAAATTTGGGGATGTGCAGTTACATATTGAATGGAGGTCACCTGCAGAAGTGCATAGGGATGGCCAGAATAGGGGAAATAGTGGTATATTTTTATCGGGCCTCTATGAAGTTCAGGTTTTGGACAATAATGATAATGACACCTATGTAAATGGTCAGGTGGGCTCAATTTACAAACAACATGTGCCTCTGGCGAAAGCTTCTGTACCTACCGGGGAATGGAATACCTATGATATAATCTATCATGCCCCTGAGTTTAATTCAGAAGGGGGTAAAATAAAATCGGGAACCATAACAGTAATCCACAATGGCGTGCTCGTTCAGGATCATGTAGAAATTAAGGGAACTACTCCTTATACAGGATGGCCTAAAAACCCACCACATGGTAAGGGTCCTTTGATGCTTCAGGATCATAGTGATAATAGCCGCGTGAGCTTCAGAAATATATGGATAAGGGAATTATAGTAAAAATCCCCGGGCACCAAAAATTCACTTTGAGATTTTAGTACCTTTACGAAAATTAAAGACAATTTATGATCCAATCCATGACAGGGTTCGGGAAGCATATGGTGCAGCTTCCTTCTAAAAAAATCACCATCGAATTAAAATCCCTTAACAGTAAAAGCCTGGATATCAATGCCCGCATGCCTTCGGCCTATCGGGAAAAAGAATTGCAACTGAGAAAGACTATTGCGAGCTCGTTGATCAGAGGAAAAATAGATTTTGGTTTATACGTGGAAATTACTGGAAACGAAACCTCATCAGTCGTAAATGAAGGCGTATTAAGACAATATATGAAACAGCTTAGGTCAATCGCAGATGGGGATGACATAAGACTAATGGAAATGGCTTTAAGATTGCCGGATGCTCTTAAAACCGATCGGGAAGATATTGATGACTCCGAATATAAAATCATTCAGGATACTTTGGAGAAGGCTTTAAAAGAAATAAATGATTTCAGGTCAGAAGAAGGTGTAGTGCTTGAAAAAGATTTTATGGAGAGAATCTCTACCATAAAAGGCCTGTTAAAAAACGTGGTTCAAATGGACCCGGATAGGTTATCCACCATCCGTGAGCGATTGGAAAAGGCGGTAGCAGATCTAAAGACTGAAGTGGACGCTAACCGTTTTGAACAGGAACTGATTTATTACCTGGAAAAATATGATATTACAGAAGAGAAAGTGCGATTAGATAACCATTTAGACTATTTTATTGAGACAATGAAATCTGCTGATTCCAATGGTAAAAAATTGGGTTTTATCAGCCAGGAAATTGGACGGGAAATAAATACAATAGGATCGAAGGCTAATTACGCGCCTATGCAACAGCTAGTGGTACAAATGAAGGACGAGTTGGAAAAGGTTAAGGAACAAATGCTCAATGTACTTTAATGAAGGGAGGTAAACTTATTATTTTTGCTGCTCCTTCCGGAAGCGGTAAAACAACTATAGTGGAACATTTGTTGAAGCAGGAAGAGCTAAATCTGGCATTTTCCGTTTCCGCCACTTCAAGACTAAGAAGGGGTGCAGAAAAACATGGGGTAAACTACTATTTTATATCTATAAATGAATTTAAAAGTCATATAAAAAATGATGATTTCCTGGAATGGGAAGAAGTATATAGAGATAATTTTTATGGGACATTAAAAAGTGAAGTAGAGCGTTTATGGGCGGAAGGTAAGAATGTAATATTTGACATTGATGTTGCAGGCGGCTTGCGGATTAAAAAGAAATATCCCAATAAGACACTGGCAGTATTTGTAAAACCACCAAGTGTAGACGAATTAAAAATAAGACTTAAAAAGCGCAGTACAGAGAGTGAGGATAAAATTAATATGCGTATTGCAAAAGCTTCGGTGGAATTAGCTACGGCTCCGCAATTTGATAAAGTAATAAAAAACTACTCTTTGGATACCGCACTTAATGAGGCACATGATTTGGTTGCAAATTTTATTGGGATAGCGAGAAAGTAACTCCAGCTGAGAAAAGGCAGTGTCATGTATTAGACAAATTCTCCTGGTAAAAAATACGAATAAAATATAGCCATTCTTAATGAAAAAAATTGGCCTTTATTTCGGGACATTTAACCCAATACATATTGGACATTTAATAATTGCCAATTATTTGGTTGAGTTTTCTGATTTAGATGAAGTATGGTTTGTGATTACACCACAGAGTCCTTTTAAAGTAAAAAAGACCTTACTGGATAATAACCATCGCTACCAAATGGTGTTTGAAGCCGTAAATGATTATCCTAAACTTAAGGCAAGCAAAATAGAATTTGATTTGCCTCAACCAAATTATACTATAAATACTTTGGTTCATTTTGGAGAGAAGTTTGGTAATAACAACCAATTTTGCCTGATAATGGGCGAGGATAATTTAAAGGGATTCCATAAGTGGAAAAATTATAATGTGATATTGGAAAATCATGACATCTATGTTTATCCCCGAATTTCTGATGGTTCTTCGGATCACCAATTTAGAGGGCATCCAAGAATTCATCCAGTAAATGCGCCGATTATGGAAATCTCGTCTACATTTATTCGTAAACAACACAAGTTGGGTAAGAATATTAGACCAATGGTACCAGATGCGGTATGGACTTATTTGGATGAGATGAATTTTTATAGATAGTAACAAACTTAAGAAAGGCCTAATGTTCAAGACACCAGGCCCTTCCAACTTAGCAACATCAGGGGTAAACTTTATCTACTAATGAATGCAGCAAGAATTATAGAAATTCTCCTTCTTCACTCATCATCACTTTCATTGTTTTATCCCCATTTTGTAACTTTATCTTAAAGTTTTTTAAGGCACCTTTTCTATCCTCATATCTAATTCGATAAACATCCTTGACAATTTCCCAATTTGGGAATCTATCCTGAAGCGCTTTACTTACGGCTTCTGGCAATTGAATGTCATTGAATTTTTCAATGGTTCTTAGAATTTTACCATCAGGATCATAAACAGCAACTAATTTCCCATCAGGAATTACAAATGAAACTGTGTAATAATCATAATTGTCCTGATAATAATCCTTGGTAGTTACATCATAAGCAGCTGCCTTGCGTTCCAGCATTTTAACAGGCACTGCTGCTACTTTGTTATCTGTTGTATTTAAATACTTGTAATTTACAGCTTCAACTACAACTTCTGATAGTTCCTCTAATTTGGCCTCTTGCGAATACGCAAAGCTAATTAGACCTATAGCCATTAAACTTAAAATAAATTTTTTCATGATATTAGATTTTAGATGTTATTAAATAGCAACTTCATTTTGGTTCTATTGTATTGAAGAGTTGCTCCTTTTTATTCTCTTAAAATGAATTATATCGGTTAGAATTTACTCTGGTATTTGGATTGCTATAGGAAACTGCGAAAAATAAAAGGCTCTATCCATATCCGGGACAGAACCTTTTATTTCAGTATTACAGCTACATTAAAATTGTAACTATAATCAGATTGAATTAAGCTAATTTCTACAGAAACTCACCATCTTCGTTTACCTTAACCTTCATTGTTCTATCCCCATTTTGCAATTTGAGTTTATAATGCTTTTTGGCACCCTTTTTATCTGTATAGCTAACCCGATAAATATCGCTTACTATATCCCAGTTTGGGAAACGCTCTAACAATGCTTTAGATACAGCGGCTGGCAATTTAATGTCTTTGAATTTTTCAATAGTTCTTAAAATCTTACCATCAGAATCATAAGCGGCTACTATCTTTCCGTCAGGAATGTAGAATTCGACGGTATAGTAATCATAATCATCCTGGTAATAGTCCTTTGTTGTTACATCATAGGCGGCAACTTTTCGTTGCAGCATTTGAACAGGTACTGCAGCAACTTTGTTATCTGTTTGATTTAAATATTTGTAATTCACTGCTGTAACTACAACTTCAGATAGTTCTTCCACTTTGGTAATTTGTGAATATGCCAGGCTAGTTATGCCAATAACCAATAAACTTAAAATAAATTTTTTCATAATTCCAGATTTTAGATGTTGATAAATTTTACGCTTTGTAGCGTAACTCTGGTTAAAAGTATAAAAGCCAATAGTCTTATGAAATGATCTTGGTCAGTTCAACTATTGGGATCAAACAAGGTAACCTGGTAAGAATAATCCATTAATACCCCGTTAAGCTCCACATCTTTAAGCGTAATTGTATACGATGAGTCCGTGGTCACATTGGTATTGATGTTTTCAGGTATCCAAACAAAGGTAGGGTCGCCGTAGGAATTACTCAATGCCTCAATTTGAAGATTTATACTATTGTTATTTGCATCCAGCATTGAAACCGTGGTGGAAGAAAAATTTGCCCCGGCAATTGAGAATGACCATCTTGGGAAAACAAGCCTATCCGGAATATATCCCTCAGGTGGCCAGGAGATAAATTCAGGAGCGTCAGTTGGCGGGGTACCTGAATTTCCCAATACCCATATTGCATTGGACCTATTTGTGTTACCAATACCAATTTCCTGTAAACGAGGCCATAACAACCATCTCCTATGGCCTACAGGGCCATTATCTGATCCCTGGTCTCTAATATATGAATCAATAGCTTCCGCATTTTTTGTCATAGTCAAAAGAGAATTACCGGCACCTTCTTTACCTTCAGTAGTGTAACATTTCCAAGATGAAGGTGGGTCGTGGTCTAGCTGATTATTTGCATTCATAATTAAGGCCGCCATCTGGGCTTTATCGCTTTTCGACAGGTTCTCCGAAATTATATTATTTAAACCTACCGCATTTCTGTAGTAATCCAGGCGTTGTAGTATTTTAGCCCTGGTTAGTTCCGGAACGTTTCCTGGGTTACAGGAAGGCTCGTCGCCAGTCCATGACATGTCTGACCCGGAGGTTTGAGAAGCAAGGTAATAATCTGAATAAAGATTTTTTGCCTCTAAGCGGGCAACATTATCCATGGGTACTTCTTGCTCGGTTTCTATCTGTTGGATGTCATCTTGCTCTAATGCGTCCTCGCTGCATGAAGTAATAAAGAAGAGCAAGCTTAAACCAAATAGGAAATAACAGGCCGATAAAGAAGATGGTAATTTCATAGTAATGACTTGTTGCTTTCCACATAACGCAGCCACTACCAAAAAGGTATTTATTTTTCGATGAACGGAACAAGCATTCTATTTAGTCAATTAATGCTGATGTTTTAGTAAGGGTATCCGTACCTAAATATTTATCATTTGTATTATAGTACCATGTTCTTATTTTTGGGATTTTAATCCCATTAATTTCTTCCAGACCGGTTAGAATAATATATTCACCATCATTTTTTTCTTCATCGTGGTAAAACTGATAAACTTCGAGGGCGGAAGTTGCAGGATCAAAATAAAAGTACCAGGTATCTTTCCCAACGGGCTCTTTATAGGCAACCTTAAGTACATTATAAATCTTCCCTTTAAATGTTTTCTTGTATACCTTTGGATCCATTGGTGTCCCCGGGTCTTTTAACTTCATAGGCAGCCCATATAAATAGGTATAATAGTTTCTCATGGTATGGGCACGTTCACAAGTTAATCTGTGTTTTTTAGTTTCTTCTTCAGATATGGTTTCAGAACCATTAAGCAACAGTTTGCAATTACCCTTGTCCATGATTTGCTCTGTAATTACCTTGTCTTTTTTAGCAACTAACTTAAAATATTGTTGAGGTAGATCAATCGTTATCTCGCTTAACCTATCGCTGCTATTAGGGGTCTTCATGGTAATAAAAAGCTGCCCTTTAAAATCCTCCCAATTTCCTTGTGGATCGTGAAATGTTATCGCTTTGTTCAGCAGTTGGGGAGCAGTAAGGTCCTGCCCAAAAACGATAGTCGTACTCAAGGCACAAAATAACAGTAAGAAAGCTTTTGTCATAATTTGATTATTTTCTGTATTATAAAGAAATACAATATCTTAAATTTACCTAGAATTAACAATTTGTTTACTTAAATTTAAATATTATACATCCGACATATAGATGCAATACGGATTTACAGATATTTTAGAATTGATTGGCTCCCTGGGGTTATTCCTTTTTGGGATGAAAGTAATGAGCGATGCCTTGTTAAGGCTGGCCGGGAATAAAATGCGGTCTATTCTTGCGACCATGACTTCTAACCGGTTTTTAGGTATAACAACCGGGTTTCTCATTACATCCGTAATACAGTCTTCTTCCGCCACGACGCTTATGGTGGTAAGCTTTTCAAATGCTTCTTTGCTAACCTTGCCGGAGGCCATAAGTGTAATCATGGGTGCCAATATAGGGACTACCATTACGGCATGGTTAATTACACTCCTGGGTTTTAAGGTAAGCATGAGTTCTATAGCACTCCCTTTAGTAGGCTTTGGGTTTTTATTTACGTTTTCAAAGAAAGACAATACAAAAAACTGGGGTCAGTTTATCATAGGATTCGCCATTTTGTTCATTGGATTACAGTTTTTAAAGGATGCCATGCCTAATATTAATGATAATCCCCAAATCCTGGAATTTCTTTCAAGGTACACGAATGCGGGATTTTGGTCAGTGCTTCTTTTTTTGTTAATTGGCACCATACTTACCCTGATAATTCAATCTTCCAGCGCTACAATGGCACTAACGCTGATTATGACTGCCCAGGGCTGGATCCCTTTTGAATTGGCCGCCGCCATGGTTTTAGGTGAGAATATTGGCACCACCATAACAGCAAATATTGCGGCAATTGTTGGCAATTATCTGGCAAAAAGAACTGCAAGGGCCCATTTTATTTTTAATGTTTTGGGTGTAATCTGGATGCTGGCTGTGTTCTATCCATTTTTACAAATGATAAGCTGGATGGTACAGAAATTAGGATCTGCATCCCCATTTGTAAGTGCTGCCGCTGTACCGGTTGCTATTTCCTTATTCCACACAGTATTCAATGTACTGAATACATTTTTATTGGTTTGGTTTATCAAGCCCATTGCCCGATTGGTAGAAAAAATGGTTCCGGAGAAACTTGATCCGGAAAAGGCCATTGAAGAACCAAAATATTTGGCTAAGGAAATGCTGCGCTATCCGGAAACCGCAATTGCCTCCCTTATAAAGGAAACTAAATATTTATATAAAAATGCCATTTTTGAAATTGTGGCCCATGCTTTAAATATCCACCGGGAAGATATAATATCAGATATTAAACCGAAAACTGTGGTTAAAAAATCTAAGGAGGATTTTAAAACGGATGTACGGGCATTGTATTTGAGAAAAGTAAAAACTATTTATGGAGAAATAATAAAGTTTGCGGTACACGCCCAAAGTAACCTGAAATTAACTGACGCACAAAACAATCAAATTATGGAACTTAAATTGGCTAACAGGAAAATGGTTGAAATAATTCGCGATGTACTTGAATTGGGAAATAATATTTCTAGATATTTAGCTTCGGATAATAAACATATTAAAAAGGTTTATAATACGTTTCGGCAAAAAGTTGTTAAAGTATTGCGGGTTATTTATTTATTCAGAACTGAAAAAGAAAAAGAGCAATATCATCAAAAGCTGTTGGAGCTAAGGCAACAAGCGAAAGATAATATACATAAAAGCAATCTGGAAATTGACAGGTTAATTAGAAAAGACTTAATAACAACAGATATGGCTTCCTCTCTTGTGAATGATACTGATAATCTGAATAGTCTAATAAAACAACTTATCGACGTTGCTGAAATACTCTACGGTCATTCAGAACCTTCTTTTGATGAGACAGCGGTCACAGAAAAAAAAGAGAACAGTACAATTGTCTTAACAGAATAAAATCAACTAAAATGAGATTCTGAAGGAATACTTTTTTTAGGCACTAACTTTTTAGACATTAATACAATTTCTAATCTATTTTTGCAGGCTCAACACTACGATCGTGCATATCATAATATAATTCGAGCAGATTAATAGTCGCCGTCATTAAATCCTTCGTTTCTAACAGAAGAGAAAAATATAAGGTGGTGTTTTTTGGACTCGATTCTTCCGAACGGGTTCTTTGCACTTGTTTTTCGACTTTAAGAGAAACAATTTTATATAATTCTTCTTTCTGTTGTAATATCTTTCCTATTTCTTCAAAAGAACGATTGTCAAATGCCTTTTTGGAACGGGTAAGAAGCGATTCCAATTCTTGATTTATTTCCGTGAGTTCTTTAACCTGATTATACTTTAATTTTTTGTGGTTATTGTTTACATGCTTATGGGTGATTTTTGTAATGTATTCAAGAGATTGTGTGATATCTGTTAAATAGCCCAAAATATTTATATAAAAATTACTTGCCTCTATACTACTCTCATCAAGATTTTTAATAAAGTAAAATAAATTATCTCTAAGATCATCTATTTCATCCGATAATTTAACAACATTTTTCTTATTCTTTTTAAGTATATCCAAGTCCTGCTTCGCCAAACCGTCTATGCTATTTCTATATAGCTTACTACTCCTTTTAAGTACCTTAGAAATATTATGTGCACTTTCTTCTATTACACCCATGATGGAACTACTTTCCGATCTTATTAATCTATCCTCGGCGCGTATAGCCTTGGCTTTTCTTTTATAGGAAATGTAATTTCTTGCCAACAATAAAATAGCAACAAATAGTAATACCGCAATTGCAGCTCCTTTGCCAAAACTAATAATAGCTAAAATAATACCTGCAGCAAGGAATGCAATAATTGCAGTTGCAAACCAACCTCCAATTACATTTAATACACCCGCCACTCTATACACCGCACTTTCGCTTCCCCATGCACGATCTGCAAGAGAGGTTCCCATAGCCACCATAAACGTAACATATGTCGTAGATAAAGGCAACTTATAAGAGGTTGCAATTGAGATCAGTATACCAGCCACCATAAGATTTACAGCAGCTCTAACCATATCAAAAGCCGCATATTCATGTATTTTTCCTTTTGACAGGGCAAGAGTACGTTTTTTAAATTGCTTGTTAATTCTTTCAAGCAGGGAATTTGGTAATACCGTTTCCGTATATTTGGATGCTAATATGGTAAACCTAACTAAACCTCTCGATAAGTTATTTGGCTTAAACCGTTCTTTGGCTTCTCCCTCTCTTGCCAGATTAATCTCAGTATCCGCAACATAGCGCGCTTTTTTTGAAAACCATAATGTGACTACCATTATCATTCCTGAAATGAACAGTAATATAGTAGGTGTAGGAACTTTTGAGGCTAATACTTCCATACTAAATTCTGTAGCGGCTACTCCGGAAACTGTCCATGCTTCATAAGACTGATATGCTGCAATTGGCACACCTATAAAGTTAACAAGATCATTACCTGCAAAAGCCAGTGCCAATGCGAATGTGCCAACACCAATAATCAATTTATAAATATTGGTTTTGGTAAGATTTATCAATATATATGAAAATAAAGACCAGAATACAAAACTGAACAGAATAATGGGTAACACCTGATCTTCCAGGAAGGCGCTAATTTTTACCCCTCCAATTAAATCATAACTCTCACCGGCATAAGGTGTTCCTTTAATGCCTTTCATGAATATAAAATAAGTGATTGCGGATAAGGCTACACCACCAAAAATTGCGCCTACCCACTTGGATTTTTTTTCAAAATCAAATGATAATAAAATTCGGGAAATCCATTGAACAATAGCTCCTATGGAAAAAGCTACCACCACAGACAGTAATATCCCCATAATTATCTGAAAGGCTTTAGACGTATTAATGTAATTTACGATTTCAGAAAAACTTCCGCCGTCTGCACCTATTTTTATCATAGACATGGCTACAGCAGCACCTAACAATTCAAATACAATAGAAACCGTTGTAGAAGTAGGCATTCCTAAAGTATTAAAGAAATCCAATAACAAGATATCCGTTATCATCACTGCCATGAAAATGAACATAATCTCATTGAAGTAAAATTCACCTGGATTAAAGATTCCCTTTCTGGCAACTTCCATCATTCCACTGGAAAAGATAGCTCCACAAGCTATACCCAAACTGGCGACAATCATAATAGTTCTAAAGGAGATGGCTTTGGAACCTATTGCCGAATTTAAAAAGTTTACAGCGTCGTTGCTCACACCAACTACCAAATCTGCAATGGCCAAAGCTCCCAAGGCTATTATCATTATTAAGTAAATATTATCCATAATATTCGAGAAGTATTAATTCGTAAATATCTAAAGTATGCTTTTTTATTGTGTTACCTAAAGGTTATTATTTTTATCAAAAATGGAGATCCATCTGCAATCTGTATAATAAAATATCTGTGTCACCTTGAATATCTAAGAAACTGATATCTGTTTGTACTTTTAATTTATGCCCCACTATAAATTTCGAAACACCCAAGGTATATTGATCTGATTGATTTCGAACGGTAATCTCCTTTGGGGTTACATTAGAATACCTTGCAGCTATTGCCCAATTACTTTTAAATACATACCCTGTTACAAGGTTTAAACCATTACCAACCCTAACAATATCTCCCGTCTCGGTACCATCAGAATTTTTTGCGATTGGGTCTTTGGCAGTCCTAT
>RCNB010001918.1_pt1 | contig 21581 bp, 20 predicted proteins | sample 2041321 | NCBI WGS metagenome assembly RCNB01 (sample SAMN09708232, study PRJNA481090) | Marine sediment metagenome, whole genome shotgun sequencing project. | reverse complement strand
CCTAATACCCAATCAGCATCTTCAATACCAGAAGTGTGTGAAATGAGCTGTTTGATAGTCAGATTTTTGAATATAGGATATGGAAAATACTTATAAACTGTATCCGTTAATGTAAGTTTATCTTGCTCGATAAGATTCAAAATTCCAAGACATGTAAACTGTTTAGCCATGGATGCTGACCTCAAATTGGTAGAAGGTGTTATCGGGTCTTTAGATTTTAGGTTTCTCAGGCCATAACCTTTATTAATTATTTTCTTACCGTCATATAAGACTAGTAAAGCCACTCCTGGGCTATTTTCACCAAAGTGAAAATTATACAAGGAATCTATTTTGACTTTAAGATGAGCATAATCGGAATAGCTAATACTGTTTTCTTTTTTTGTATTGCATGAAAAAAGACTGACTACTAATATGATTAAAATTACCCTCATTTCATTTGGTTATATTGCTGTTAACGGATTTGTATATGAAAAGTAGGGCTTGGCGCAGCGTGCGCCTGCCCGACGTAGGCGGGGCTTGAAGCGGCGAAAGCGACCAACATCTTCTTTTCTCTAAATTAACTGAGCCGCGTGCGAACCCGCCCGAACGTACCCCTCCAGAATGACTTGTCGGGCTGGCTCTCGGTACCTGCCCGACAAGTCATTCAGGCGGGCGGGCTGGTCAGCAAGGCAAGCTTGTTCGTATTTTTCGGAAGTACAATTTACTAATATTTGCTCTAAATATTCAATTATTGATGCGTTAGCGCTATAAATTTTATACGGTGTTGTACTTTCGTTATTTTTCGATGAGTTTATTCATCTACTAATTTTTCATCTATTAAAGCGATAATTTCTAAGCCATTGGTCTTATATAGTTTTAAATCTGGGATATACTTTTTGAAATACATAAAGTGGAGTATTTTAGTTGTATTTCTATAACCAAAATCGGTTAATGCATATTCTATGAAATCATCACTGTAATTGTTAGTATTATTAAGATCTGCAAACCAAGGTTGTGTGTATTTTACAATTTCTAAAAAGGAATTTGAGTTAGTGGCTAATTCCTCTAAATCAATAGAAATGTCATTGGTTAAATCAATATACAAACTATTTAATTTAATAGATAATGAATCATTAGAAGTGTTGTTTTGTTTGTTGTAATTTAGTAGTAGTTCACTTCCGCTTTTTCTTAATTTAATATCAAAGAATCCGAGATTTACGTACCAGCAATTTTTACAATCTTTAAAGTCTTCTTTTTTTCTTGTCTTGTTAATTATTGCCAAATAATCTTTTTCTAGAGGTTGAGAAGAACTTATTATTCTATCAATGTTTTTTATGTCTTGCTGTAAATCTGCTTTTATAGTTGCATAAATATTATTTAACACTTTTTTTTGTTGCTGCTTTTGGTTCCAATTGTTTATTGAGAGAGCAATTAGAATTCCAATAACTACGAGAATAATTTCTCCAATCGCATAAATCAGATACTTACTGAATTTGTTTTCTGTCAGCATATTTTGTCTAATTTTTCTAAAGAATTTAATCATTGGTTTGCGGTTTGTGATAATGAAGTACAACGTGTTTGTGTATGGTTTCGTTGCGTTTTGTACTAAGATAGTAAATGGGAGTGAACCCATTGTTCAGTTGCGAGGATTTTCCAAAGGGAAAATTAGACGCAATGAACTATACACGTTGTTGTGCACCGTTATTTTGGGTTGTAAAGTTTACCGTTTTTGATTACCATAAAAACATTGTTTAAGTTTTCTATATCAATTGTTGGGTCTGAATTCAATAAAAGTAAATTAGCTTTTTTACCATTTTCAATTGTGCCTTCTGTTTCTAAAATTCCAGTAGCCATCGCAGAGTTTTTGGTTGCCGCAACAATCGCGTCAAATGGACTAAAACCGCATTCATTTATTAATAATTTCATCTCGTGCTGAACAAACGTTTTTTGATCAGAATCACTTCCAGCTGCAACTAAAACTCCTGTTTTATTTGCTTGGTTAGTAATTCGCTTTCCAATTTCAAATCGCCAAGAATATTCAGGTCTATCTTTATAATTTTCATATACAGTAATTGTAGCATCTAGAACAACTATATTATCAATCATTAATTGGTACAATTCTGAAAAGTCAAGTTTCTTAAATTCATCATCCCAATATTTACTACTTTTTGTGTCATTTTCAGAAATTGTCCATTTGTCGACTAGTTCTTTTCTCGATTTAAAGTATTCATAAAGCAACATATCTACATGAGACACGGAAATTACTCCAGAAGATATTACATCCGATGGTTTTGTTGGTGTCAAAGCTGCATGAGCCCAGACATTAATTCCTTGCTTTTTAGCCTCTTTTACTATATTATTAATTTCTTGACTTGGTAAATTTGCATATAATTTTATTCCAGAAGCGCCAGTTCCTCTTGCTTGTGCAACTTCTAGAATTAAATTTGACGTACTATCAATAGCTTTCATATATGGCATTTTTCCACTTATGCCACCTTGTGCAGTTGCAATGGTTCTAGGATCTGAAAAGAACTTTGGCCCAGCCATTATAGCAGAGTAGTAAATATTTGGACCATCGATATCGCCAACTAGAGTATTCCTTGAAAGACTTGATAGTGCTCTTGTATCACCAGCCATGTCTCTAACTGAAGTAACTCCAGTCAAAAGCATTTCTTTCAACACTTTTTCAGCATCATCCCTTCTTTCTTCTGTAGGATCGGTTGCAAAATGTACGTGTGCATCTATTAGACCCGGAAGAACAAACTTATTCTTTAATATAATTGAATGTGTACTGTCATTTTCAATGTAATTCTTGGTTGGTAAAATACCTACGATTTTATCATAACTAATAATAATTGAATAATCTTTTAGTATTTGTTTTGAATTGACATCAATGACATTCAAATTATGTAAGGCGTAATTGTTAAAACTAAATTGTGCGTTACAAATAGAAGTTAGTAAGAATGTTATAGCAATTAATGTTTTGATATATTTCATGAATTTCGCTTAATGGTGTACAACTCGTTATATCATCACTAAAGGTAATGTTTATCCGCTGAGATAACCTCCAAACGTACTTTTTAATTGTTTTTTATCACGGTTATCAAATATAGCCATTAATGCTATTTCACGCAAAAAAAGGGTCTCGATCGAGAAATTGATACAAAAAAATTACTTTAAAAAGAGGGGAGTCGGTGCTATCGTAATGAAAGAATGAAGATAAGAAATATTTATTAATGTTAAAACACTAGTTACTCGCGCGTATGCGCTTGTTATTAGTGTGATTCTAAATTTCTCAGCCGTTTATGGCCTTGAAAAAGATCGATTAATCAATTTTTTGACTTATTAAATGTTATGTTCTCAGAATGGGTCGTGCCAGACATTTTATGGAGATCTGCAATAGCTTTATTTATTTCATTTATTGTATCAAAATGTATTTGAGGATCCATCTGATATCTTCCTCCACTGCGACTTGCGCCTGCCATGTCTATCTTCGTGTGGGTGTTGGAATTTCGGTTTCATTTTTTTAGATTTCATGAACCTTTTCCTGCGATTAAACCTATGTAGGGACTTATCATACTCCTCACCTTTCGCTTCTAGATGATTCTTTCTTTTCAAACGTTCTTTCGCAATATTATCTAATCTTTGGTTTATTCTTCTAAAGCCACTATCTATTTTATTTTCAAGTTTAGATATGGCTTGAAGAATCTTATCACTTTGACCCATAATTTGTGTTTTTTGTCTAGACTACGGTACGCTTTGCAAAAGCGCGCCAAAGGGATTTTCCTGAGTCCCAATTCTCGAGGTTTACCGTAAAAGTGATCTTAATTCTTCCAAATCGGGCTTGAATTTAGGAGCTACTGGGACCTTAGTAGGGCTTTTTTTAAGTTCTCTCTCAGTGCTATCTAATCTTTGGTTTATTCTTCTAAAGCTACTATCTACTTTTTTTTCAAGTTTAGATATGGCTTGAAGAATCTTATCACTTTGATCCATAATTTGTGTTTTTTGTGAAACTTCTTGCTACAAGATAGGTATTTTTTGTAATATCTAATTCGTCTAGTTTTCTTTTTATCGTTTGCATAACAATATTTTTTTTAATTATTCTGATTTGCATATTATCAGTTATACCCGGCGGACAAAATAAAATCATATACCAGAATAATCGTCTTATTGCATTACAAGAATATCAAATGTATTGAGAAAAGAACATCCAAAACCATTTAAAGGGTAATGCCGTTTGGATAGAAATAAGGTGCAAATTAATACGTAGTAGAACGATGTTACTTATTAACAGATGTTAAGTGAAAGCAATAATTTAGCCCTAATTAAAGGGCTTTACGGTGTTTTGTTTAGGCTATTTACTTGTTAATGGCAATTACTTACCAATACAAAAATTAGCGAAAATATTCCCCAAGAGATCATCGTTGGTGATTTCACCGGTAATCTCCCCGAAGTAGTAAAGTGCCTGCCTAATATCAATCGCCATTAGGTCACTGGTAAGGTTAGAATCAATACCTTCTTGAACTTTTATTATTTCCTCTAAAGCTTTAAGTAAAGAGTCATAATGTCTTGTATTTGTTATAATTGTCTCATTATTTCTAAGTGCGCCAGTGTTAACAAAATCTAGGAGGGTAGTCTTCAGGTTTTCAACTCCTTCTCCTGACTTAGCGGAAAGCAAAAGCGTTTTGGATTTCTCACCAGAACCCGAAATAAGATCGAGATCAAGACGTATTTGTTCCTTTTCCATAGTCGAAATCTGATCCACTTTATTGGCAATAATCAAGATCGCCTTCTGCGGATATTTATTGCGAATCTTTTCAATTTCAATTTTTAAAATTTCTTCCTGACTTATAAATTTAGCAGCCTCTATTAAGAAAACAACCACCTGTGCCTGCTCGATCTTCTCGAAGGTTTTTTGAATCCCTAGACCTTCGATTATATCTTTAGTATCGCGGATTCCTGCGGTGTCTATAAACCGAAATGCAATACCGCCAATAGTAATTTCATCTTCAATACTATCTCTTGTGGTCCCGGCGATGTCGCTTACAATAGCTCGTTCTTCGTTCAGTAACGCATTTAATAAGGTTGATTTACCAACATTGGGTTCCCCAACAATGGCAACAGGAATACCGTTTTTCAATACATTTCCCGTGGCAAATGAATCTATTAATCGCTTTAAGACCAAGGTGATTTTTGAAATTAACTTCTGAAAGTCATCTCTATTCGCAAATTCTACATCTTCTTCGGAAAAATCCAGTTCCAATTCGATCAGTGATGCAAAATTTAATAATTCTTGTCGGAGCATTTTTATTTCCGAAGAAAATCCGCCACGCATCTGTTGAATCGCCAGTTGGTGTGACGCTTGAGAATCACTTGCAATTAAGTCTGCAACCGCTTCCGCCTGACTCAAATCCATTTTTCCGTGTAAGAAAGCACGCAAGGTAAATTCCCCTGCGGTCGCCATTCGACATCCTTTCCGAAGACATAATTGTATAATTTCTTGCTGAATATAATTGCTTCCATGGCAAGAGAGTTCTACTACATTCTCTCCAGTGTACGAATTAGGGTTTTTAAATAATGTTGCCAGTACTTCATCGATTATACGTTCTCCGTCCTTAATATGTCCCAGATGAACCGTATGCGTCTTTTGTTTGGATAGTATCTTGCCAGAAACCGAATTGAAAATATTGGATGCAATGGCAATGGCATCGTCTCCTGAAAGTCTAATTATGGCGATGGCGCCAGCTCCAGCGGGCGTCGCTAAAGCTACTATGGTATCGGTATTTGTCATTGCTGCAAATGTACCTAATTCTCACGAAATTGGGAACCTATGAATCAACGGAACGTCCAAGCAACAAACCGACTTTTTTTATTGCCTTGTTCCATCTCAACTACTTTAACTTTCGTTGGAAGTGTCTTGTTAACTGCCCTTTTGATGTTTTTTAAGTTTTCTTTACGCGATACTAACGAGCTAAACCAGTGTACTTGGTCTTTGAATTGTAGACTTTCAGCAACCATTTTCTTTATAAAAGCCTCTTCGCCTCCTTTGTACCATAATTCATTAGAACGGCCGCCAAAATTTACCCCCTCGTCTTCCTCCAGTTGAAGGTTTTGAGATTTACGCCTATTCTTTTGTTCCGCTTCAAAACGATTTTTGTAGAAGGGCGGATTGCAAATCACGATATCAAATTCATCATCTGGTTGAATAATATTTTCTAAAATACTATTCTTGAATTGTTGAGGTCTGAGTCCAATTTTACTGAGTTCACTGTTTTTATCGATGATCTCTTGCGCGTTTTTCAACGAGTCCTTATCAACTTCACTCGCAGTACACTGCCAATTAAAATGACAAGTCGCTAGAATGGGGTAGATAAGATTGGCTCCAGTACCGATGTCCAATAACCGAAGTTCAGCTTTCGGAATTAAGTCTGCGATGTGTAGCAAATAGTCTAAACGTCCAGGGACTGGAGGACATAGATTGTCTTCTGGTATATCCCAATAAGTTAACCCGTAATGCGCCGTTAATAAAGCGCTATTTAATGCCTTAACTGCCTGTTGGTCAGAAAATTTTATACTTTTATTTCCATACTTATTTACAAAAACAAAATCGGATAAGGGTGGGTGTTGTTTTATTAAGGTGTCAAAATCGTAATCTTTAGCAAAAGGGTTTTTTGGGTGCACAGGTTGAATTTTACATTGGTAAAGCTGCCAAGGTAGTTTAAATTCAGGTTTTTTTCGGTCTAATTGCAGTAGTGTCCAAGAAAAATTTATTCAAATGTTGCAATTCTTTTTATTGAATGGCCTTCGAAGGAGTTCTATATAATATATCCTGCTTTTTAAAACATTCAAAAGAATAGTTTTAAATGAAAATAGATCGTGGTCAATGTCTATATTTTCAGTTAGTTGAAATTTAAACTTAACTATTAACTACTCACTACTCACTACTCACTACTCACTACTCACTACTCACTACTCACTACTCACGTCTTACTTCTTACTTCTTTCAGCGCAGCGGTCTTATTTCTTTATATATGCCTTAAAAAGTGACTGTAACATTTTAAATATATTCCAGACTAATCTAGTAGAACCCTTAAAAACCAATTAGAATGGAAGTCATTAATCACACCTCAAAAAGAACTGATACGCAACTCCTTGTTATTACACATTTATCGCAGCTGCTAAATCATTTTACAGGTTTTGGAGGTCTGATTGTTCCCCTTATTTTATGGCTCACTAAAAAAGATTCTATTATTGGAATGGATGAACATGGCAAGTCGATTCTTAACTTTCAATTAAGTTTACTCCTATGGATCTTTATTAGTATCCCTGCAATTCTGCTTTTTGGATTAGGAATTCTAGGCTTAATCTTTATTGGTGTCATCTCTTTTGTGCTACCCATAGTTAATGCTGTGAGGGCTAGTAACGGTGAATCACCAAGTTACTTTATGACAATAAAATTTATCTCATAGTATAGCTTCAAATGGGGTCTAGTCCCTAATTCGTTCCCCAGTTTTGTTGATAATATTGAAATTAGTTTCATATTTGTATTCAAATTAATCATTAAAACTAAAAATATATGAATTTCTCTATGCCCACTAAAACATCTTTCCGTAATATCTTCTTTATGATGAGTTTGTTTATTTTTACGACCGTGTCCGCTCAAGAAACTGTTGATACCGATAGCGGTATTTTTGAATTTGAGTCTCAAGTTGTTGACTACGGGACTATCAATCAAAATTCAGATGGTGTACGAGCCTTTAAATTCACAAACGTTGGAAAGTCTCCAATAGTTATTACAAAAGTAAAAGGGAGTTGTGGATGTACTGTACCAACGAAACCTAAAGGACCAATTATGCCAGGTGAAACTGCTGAAATTGGAGTGAAATATGCAACAGATAGAATAGGAGCTTTTTCAAAAACAGTAACAGTTACTTCCAATGCAAGCGAAGCTTCAATTGTTCTTAAAATAAAAGGAAATGTTTTGGCTGCTGAAAAAGAAGCAACTGAACTGCCAAAATATAAATAGATCGCGAATTTTTCTCGATAAATCAAAAAACCCACCATTTGGTGGGTTTTTTGATTTCAAACTAAAAGCTTCTTTTTTCTAGGTCTTGTGTCTTGGGCTCTTTTCTCATCCACCAATCAGCTATCAAAAAATCAATACATTTTAATCGTTTAGTTGTTTAGAGTGAAATGTTACTTTCAAACTAGATTGCACGCATCAACGAATCAACTTTTCACTCTTCACTTCTCCTCTCTAACTATTAAGCATAACCGGCATTACCAGCATAGTAACATTTTCGCCCTCATCCAGCCCATCAATGGGTGTTAGTATACCAGCTCGATTTGGTAATGACATTTCCAGTGAAACCTCATCACTAGTCAAATTATTGAGCATTTCGGTTAGGAAACGTGAGTTAAATCCGATTTGCATATCATCTCCCTGATAAGCACAGGTCAATCGTTCTTCCGCTTTGTTGCTATAATCAATATCTTCAGCAGAGATGTTTAATTCTGCTCCAGCTATTTTAAGACGTATTTGATGTGTTGTTTTATTTGAGAAAATTGAAACACGACGCACACTGTTTAAGAATTGATTCCGATCAATGCTTAATTTATTCGGATTCTCCTTCGGAATTACAGCTTCATAGTTAGGATACTTACCATCTATTAAGCGGCAAATCATATCTGTGTTATCAAAAGTAAATTTCGCGTTACTCTCATTGTATTCAATAACTACTTCATCTTCTCTTCCTGAAAGTATAGATTTTAATAAGTTCAGTGGTTTTTTAGGCATAATAAATTCAGCTACCTGTGAAGCCTGTACATCCTCTCTAGTATACTTCACCAGTTTGTGAGCATCTGTAGCCACAAAGGTCAAACTCTCTGTTGAAAATTGAAAGAATACTCCGCTCATCACAGGGCGTAAATCATCATTTCCACTTGCGAAGATTGTCTTACTAATTGCGGTAGCTAAGATATCACCTTGGATTATTGTAGAAGAAGGATCCTTTAAAGCAACAGCCGATGGAAACTCATCGCCACTAGCATAAGCTAAGGCATATTTCCCGTGGTTAGAACTTATCTCCACAGTATTGTTTTCTTCTATGCTGAAGGTGAGTGGTTGCTCAGGAAAAGTTTTTAACGTTTCTAATAATAGGCGAGCCGGAATGCAAACGGTACCCGTTGCTTCGCTTTCCACTTCTAATTTAGATGAAATCGTCGTTTCCAAATCTGAAGCTGAAACCGTTAGTGATTTATTATCTAAATCGAATAAAAAATTATCTAAAATAGGAAGGGTGTTGTTTGTGTTGATAATCCCTCCAAGGACTTGCAGCTGTTTCAACAAATAAGTACTAGATACGATAAACTTCATAATTTTTTCCCGCAAAGGCGAGAATCTTTTTAATGTGACGTTATTTTTTTATTCTAAGAACACACCCTAAATTTTCAACATATGTGCATTACTGTCTTACAAATATATTTTAATTGGCTTGTTCCATAAAACAAACTTATTAACAACTAGACTGTGTATTTTCGTTTTCGATTGTAGTTAAAGCCAATTCCGAACAATGCGAGTAATCCCAGCGGTAACACGAGGTTAATAAGTTGCCATTTTGTACGTTCGGAAGCAGTTTTTTGAGGATCGAGAAATGGTACGGCAATTTCTTTTGTTCGAATGTTTATAAGTCCGCTGTCATCGAGAAGATAATTGACGGTATTGAGTAAAAAATCTTTATTTCCATACATGGTTTGCGTCATTTTATCAAAACCCACCTCCAGAGGTCTATTTCCCTGAAATTGGTTTTTAATAATGTCCCCATCACTAACTACAACCATTCTGTTCGATTTGCTAAATTTCTTGTCTTCGGAAAGTTTAAAGGGTTTAATTCTGTTTGCAAAAGCCGACGTAAATTCACCTTCCAATAAAACTGCCAACGGTTGCGCTCCGGCACTGAATTCCTGAGGTGATGGACCTTGCTCCATAACTTTTAAATACTTGGGAATATCAATGTCATAACTAATTTCATTTGGCAATCCAACTAATTTTGTGATCGAAGATGAACTCAGTAAAACCGTTTTTTTAAGGGCGTTTGGCAGCGTGTCAATTCCGCTCGTGTAATCAAATTTTACTGCTTCAATATTTGTAACAATAGGATGTATGTTGTCGCTAGCTGATAGTGGAAAATAGAACCATGGATAACGATTATATTGTGAATCATTTTCGTTTCCCGAAGCTAAGACAATAGGAGCGGAGACTACATCTTTTATTAGGTTTGAATTAATCCGGAGCCCATACTTAAAGAAAAGATCGTTTAACTTAAGATCTCGTGCTACTGCATATGTTTTCCCCGAAGTAGTATCAACCTTCTGCTCTGTAGCATCTATAAGCCAAAGGGAAGCCCCACCATTCATAATATACTGATCAAGAATATATTTTTCTGAATCGGAAAACGCTTCTGTGGGTTGGGCAACGACAACCATATCAAATTTTTGTAAATCGGTCAATGATTTAACAGGGGCAACCTTCGCCGAATCTAGCGTAATAGGAGCGATATAATAATATTCTTTAAGGGTTTTGAAAAAGTCGGCTACGTAACGATCTTCAAGTTCTCCATTGCCTTTTAGGACAGCAATTTTTCTTTTTTTAGGAAAAACCAGTTTGTTAAAACCGTCGGCAAAAGCATATTCTAAATTCTGAATAGAATTATTGACACGCTCTTCGGAAGTGATTCCGAGCTGATTTTTAAGCAGTGGAATCTTCACCGTTTTTTCTTTGTAGTATGCAAGTGCCCAGGGATAAACCAATTCGGTACTCACTTTACCATTTTCACGTACTTCGACCTGAGCAGTCGTTAAACCCATTTGCTGGAGCTGCTGCTGAATTGCAACTGGGTTTTCTTCATTTTCTAACGGGTTGATAAATTCGTATTTAATATTAGAATTAAAGGCTGAAAATTCTTCAAGTAATTGCTCGGTCTCAGTCTGTAGGCGTTTAAATTCGGCGGGGAAGTTTCCTTTTAAAAAGACATCAATAACTATCGGTGAATCAACGGATGCAATTGTATTTTTAGCAGCTTTAGAAAGAGTGAAGCGTTTGTCTTGTGTTAGATCAAATCGTTTGTAGAAATAGCTACCGAAGATATTCAGTAAAATTAGCCCCGCCAGTAATGCGGTTAAATTGATGATATGTTTACGGTCCTTTTTCACGATTCCTTCCGAAGTTTAAAAACCGTTGATACAAGAAAGAAGGCCGAAATACTTAGAAAATATATAATGTCACGGGTATCTAATATTCCCCGTGTGGTGCTGTCAAAATGCGCTTTCATTCCAAGATTTTCTACAGAAAAGTCAGAATTTAATAGACTTGCCAATCCCTCAAATCCGTAGTAGAGAGTAAAACATATAAAAATTGCAATGATAAAAGCTACAATTTGGTTCGATGAAAGTGTTGATGAAAATACCCCAATCGCCGCATAAGCAAGAACTAAAAAAAGCATACCAATATAAGACCCTATGGTGCTTCCTAGATCAAAATTACCCATTGGACTTCCTAGACTTGAAATGGTAAGGATGTATAAGAGTGTTGGGATGAGTGCAATAATAATCAGCACTACGGCTGCAAAATATTTTGCTAAAACAATAAACTGTAATGAAATGGGTTTGGTTAGCAATAATTCTAAGGTTCCCATTTTCTTTTCATCGCTAAAGGCGCGCATTGTTACAGCCGGAATTAAAAATAAAAGAATCCACGGAGCCAATTGGAAGAAGGCAGATAGGTCGGCAAATCCTGCATCTAGTATATTGAAGGTTCCATTAAAAACCCACAAGTATAAACCGTTAAAAACTAAAAATAACCCGATCACCAAATAACCGATTGGGCTGGCAAAAAAGGAGTTTATTTCACGTTTTATAAGTGCTCTCATTTAGATTAATGGATTCTTGGATTCTTGGATTTTTAGATTTTTAGATTGTTGGATTCTTGTTCTGGGTTTTGGTTCTGGGTCTTGGGTTTTTGGTTTTTATATTTTATTTTTCACTTTTCACTTATCACTTATCACTTATCACTACTCACTACTCACTACATCTACACTCCAGGCTTGCGCTTTAGAACGAAACATCGGCTTGGTTGTTGCCCAAACTTTCTGGAACAAATCACTTTTTCTGTAGTTTTCCAAATCGTTCACATCGTTCCATCGGCTATATGTAAAATAGACCGTTTCGTTATTTTTATCGCAATACAATTCTAAGAGGCTGCAGCCAGGAAAATTTCTAATTTTCGATTTAACCTTTTCAAAATTAGCTAAAAAAGCAGGGATGTTTTCCGCTTGAAATTCCATTTTTACAATTCTTGTAAACATATTTATTCAAAATTAACAGTAATAGTGTCTCGAAATTCTAGTCCGAATAGCGTGGAAGCACTACCTATTGTTGTTGGATTGCTTTTATAAATGGAAAGCTCAAGATAATGAGAAGAATTCCACAGGGCCAGTTTCTTACCATCCTCTTCTCGTTTTTCTGTGGGTACTTCAAAATTAATTGCGTTACTATAATGCGTATGTACCTTAGTGAAATTTGCGGTACGCGCTGTGATTTTAAAGCCACGACCCTTACCAACATCATCAAATAATGCTTTGGTAATATTGCAAATTACATTTCCGTAATTATCAATATAAATAACATTGCCAATTATTTGATTTGATTGCTGGTTGACAACTGGACGAATCCCGGTAAGTTGTTTAATTTCAGGTATTGTTTTTCCAATGACTTCCAGGGTTCCACCTCGTGCAATATGACAGGCGACTTTTACAAAAACATCCAATACTGGGAAACTGCTTATGGATATTTATTTCTACAATCTTATCAGGGTTTATTTCGTTGGTAAGCATCGAAATAATGCCATTATTGGCACAGATAAAATAGTGACCATCAAGTAAAACTGCAATGTGTTTATTTTCAGGGTTTAACTCACTATCAATACCAATTATATGAATTGTCCCGGGAGGAAAACTTCGATACGCATTTTGAATGATATAAGCCGCCTCAGTTAGATGGAACGGCGAAATAGAATGAGAGATATCAACAATACGCACATCATCCAATTCACTATAAATAGCACCTTTAACCGCGCCTGCAAAGTGATCCTTTTCTCCAAAATCGGTTGTAAGCGTTATAATTGGCATCAGTGAATTGTTGATATTTTCTTAATTCGAATACCACAAAAATAGGTTACTTTTGTGAGTAGTAAAACTATTTTTTAATTTGTACCAATAATTCTTAAATACACCGCTTTTGAACGAAATTATTATCGAACTTACAGATATTAGTCCTGTCGATTTCTTCGGACTGCAAAATGCCAATATTGACTTATTAAAGACATACTTTCCAAAACTCAAAATCGTAGCCAGAGGAACACGTATTAAAGCCTATGGGGATGAAGAGGAGCTCACAGAATTTGATAAGCGAATGAATATGTTGCTTGAACATTTTGTGACCTATAATAAATTGGACGAAAATGTAATCGAACGTGTGCTGCTTAGTAGAAGTAAAGACGATTATAAAACATCGGCTAGTAGTGGAGATGTTTTGGTCCATGGTGTAAGTGGAAAGCTAATAAAAGCACAAACCGCGAACCAACGTAAACTAGTCCAGCTAATGGGAGTTAATGATATGGTATTTGCTGTGGGACCCGCTGGGACTGGTAAAACATATACTGGGGTGGCATTGGCCGTAAAAGCATTAAAAAACAAGGAGGTAAAGCGAATTATTATTACGCGTCCCGCTGTGGAAGCAGGTGAAAATCTTGGATTTCTTCCAGGTGATCTCAAAGAAAAATTGGATCCTTATATGCAGCCGTTGTATGATGCGCTGCGTGATATGATTCCTTTCGAAAAGTTGGAATCTTATATCGAAAAAGAAGTTATACAAATTGCGCCATTAGCATTTATGAGAGGACGTACACTTGATAACGCTTTTGTTATCCTTGATGAAGCTCAGAATACAACCCACGCACAAATGAAAATGTTTCTGACTCGTATGGGTAAAAATGCCAAGTTTATGATAACTGGTGACCCCGGGCAAATAGATCTACCACGGCGCGTTATTTCAGGTTTAAAGGAAGCTTTATTAGTGTTGAAGGAGGTTAAGGGTGTTGGAATGGTTTATTTGGACGATAAAGACGTACTTCGTCATCGTCTAGTGAAACAAGTGATAGCTGCTTACAAAAATATTGAAAACGTTGATTAATTATGAGTAATACCATCATCGCTACTAATTTCAATTTTCCGGGTCAGAAATCTGTTTACCACGGAAAGGTTAGAGAAGTCTATACCCTTGAAAACGATAGATTGTTAATGGTTGCTACGGACAGATTGAGTGCTTTTGATGTGGTAATGCCTAAAGGAATACCGTATAAAGGCCAAATCTTAAACCAGATTGCAACCAAAATGATGAAGGATACTCAAGACATAGTCCCCAATTGGTTGGAAGCTGTTCCAGATCCAAATGTGGCCGTTGGCTTGGCTTGCGTGCCATTTAAAGTGGAAATGGTAATCAGAGGCTATATGAGCGGTCACGCAGCAAGAGAATACAAAGCTGGTCGTCGTATACTTTGTGGAGTTGCCATGCCTGAGGGTATGGTGGAGAACGATAAATTCCCAGCACCAATTATTACACCGGCTACCAAAGCCGAAATGGGAGATCATGATGAGGATATTTCCCGTGAGGACATTTTAAAACGAGGAATTGTTTCGGAAGAAGATTATCTTATATTGGAAGATTATACTAATAAATTATTTCAAAGAGGGAGTGAGATTGCAGCTAGTCGTGGTTTAATATTGGTCGATACCAAATATGAATTCGGAAAGACTAAAGACGGGAAGATTGTTTTGATTGATGAAATTCATACGCCTGATTCTTCACGGTATTTTTATGCGGAAGGCTATTCTGAAAGACAAGAAAGAGGGGAAACCCAAAAACAATTATCGAAAGAATTTGTGCGTCAGTGGCTTATCCAAAACGGATTTCAAGGACTTGAAGGACAAGAAGTACCTCTTATGAGCGACGAATATATTGAGACGGTTTCAGAAAGATATATAGAACTTTATGAAAATATTACTGGGGAGAAATTTAATAAGGCAGACGTTTCCAATATTCAAGATAGGATAGAGAATAATGTAGAGTCCTTTTTAAGTTCCTAACTTTTCTTCTTCAACGTATTTGGATAGCTGATTTCATAAAAAGCATTAGCGTCGAGGTTTTTAATCTCAAAGGTTTGTCGCCGCTCCAGTTTTTTGACCTTTAGTTATTCCTTGGACTTAAAGTTGAAAGAATGAACATATCCAATTCCAATCTCTGTAAAATCGGCTTGTCCAAAATTTGAGTTTAGGTTAGCGCTAACAAACAAATTATTTTTTGGGGCTATCTTCGTTCCTATTAGATAGTATTTAAGTGCCAAACGAGTTGAAAAGACACTCTTGATTTTATAGCTGGTATCATCTAAATCTCCAAGCACTACAGGGCTATCTTCTGGAAACTCCCGTGGCACCACAGACCAACCTTGATTTAGACGCCAGTCAATCTTATAGCCGGGCTTATGGAAGCTAAAGCCAAATTGGAGGTCTATTCCAAAATGGTTGAGTAGTATTTCTCCTTTAATTGATACGCCATAATTTGTTGCATATCGCCATGGGTCCTCTTTATAATAATCGAATTCTCGCCCATCCTGCACTAGTGATTCATTATTTACAATATAATCGTAATAGGTTTGATAAAAACGATAATAAGCTCCGACACCAACTTTATAAGTATTATTAAAAACTTTACCTGTCTCTGCAGATACAGTATATACACCTTTCTGCATGTTTATTGATTTAGTCAGGACATTAAAGCCGAAGCCTGAACGAAAGGTGAAATAGTTATAGGAGCTCTGTTTAAAGTCAAACTTTGGTACAGGTCTTGACTTTTGTGAATCATTTTTAATATCTGTAGAAAGGCTAACTAGAAATGAGTTGTAGCCTTGATTTGGCAAACGAGTATGTCCGTTCGAATGATGGAAATAACCTGCTCCCAGTCGCCAGTCCAATCGCTCAGAACTAATTATCTGATAATGCATAAACAGTCGAAATGACCAGTTTATATTGGTCGCGACAGCTTGATTGTTAGGATTTGTAATTGGGTCAAAAATCTTATTGAAATAAGATCCACCCATTCCAACAACAACTTTTAGATTTTGTTTGCCGAAGGCGTTTATTTCAATAAAAGGCATCAGTGTTAAAGCATATCCGAGGCTGTCAGCATTTCCAAAATTTGCATAACCAACACTAATACCTGTTCGAGGCCCTTTTAATCGCTGAGCCCACTCCTGCGGATTTGTGCGATTGTCCCAGCCTAGACTGAACATTAATTGTTTCTGAAAGCTATGTTCAGGAAAGTCTTTATTTGGTTCTGACGTAACTCCTCCCATGATTTCTGGAGTTAGAACAATATTGCTGAATGAAGAATTTGTTTCTGTTTGCTGGGCAAACAGTGCTAGTGAAAATAAACAAAGAAGGTAGCGTAGTTTTTTTATCATTAAGTTTTGCAAGTAACAATTTCTAATTCAATTTTAAAAATTTAAGTTTTACATTAGCAGATAAATTATAGTTGATATTTTGGAACAGTTAAACGCTATTATTGAAAATATAGCCTCGGTTGCCTGGGGTCTCCCTTTATTAATTTTACTAATCGGCGGAGGCTTATACCTGATTTTTAGGATTCAGTTTTTGCCATTTCGCTTTTTAGGACATGCTATTGCAGTTCTACGAGGAAAATACGATAACAAAAACGATGTAGGAGAGATAACTCATTTTCAGGCACTTACAACGGCGCTATCTGCAACTATTGGGATGGGAAATATCTCTGGAGTGGCGCTAGCTATTTTCATTGGCGGACCTGGAGCTGTTTTTTGGATGTGGGTAAGCGCTGTAATTGGAATGTCAACAAAATTTTTCACAGCGACCCTTGCCATAATGTATAGAGGAAAGGATAGTGATGGTAATCTTCAAGGAGGACCAATGTATTTTATTACTGAAGGGCTTGGGAAAAAATGGAAACCACTGGCCATATTATTTAGTATTTCAGGACTCATTGGGGCGTTGCCAGTTTTTAACGTAAATCAGTTAACGCAGGCTATTAACGACATTCTACTGAAACCGGCCGGACTATATAGCGGATTTATGAGTAATTTAGTTGTAGGGCTCATACTAGCTACAATAACGTCTATCGTTATTTTAGGAGGAATATCACGGATAAGTAAAACGGCGTCGAAGTTGGTGCCAGCAATGGTAGTGCTTTATTTCGTAATGGTACTTATTATCTTAGGTGCTAATATTGACGTTGTTCCAAAATACCTAGGTTTGATTTTTACAGATGCATTCTCGGCCTCTTTCTATGAAGGTGACGCATTTCTTGGAGGAGTTTTAGGCGGTCTTATATTATTAGGGATACGACGTGGTGCATTTTCGAATGAGGCTGGTATAGGTACAGCGCCAATGGCACACGGAGCTGCGAAAACTAACGAACCAATTAGAGAAGGTCTTGTCGCTATGTTAGGCCCGGCAATTGATACGCTTATTATTTGTACTCTAACGGCATTGGCTATTTTAGTTACAGGCGTATGGCAGTCCTCCGATGCCAATGGGGTTACATTAACTGCAAATGCGTTTGCGGAAGCAATTCCATCAGTTGGGAAGTATTTGCTTCTACTTTGCATTGTTGTGTTTAGTATTTCTTCATTGTTTTCCTATTCCTACTATGGTACAAAATGTATGTCATTTCTTTTCGGCGCGAAAAATAAAGAGATATACAACTATTTCTATATAGCCAGTATTTTAATGGGGGCAACCACATCTCTTGCGATGATGGTAAATTTAATTGATACTTTTTTCGCAATGATGGCAATACCAACGATGCTAAGCACCATTTTATTGGCTCCAAAAGTTGTGGCAGAAGCAAAAAAATATTTTCAAAAATTAAAGCAAAATTAATTTGGGAATTGTTCTTTTATAAATGTATTTAATTCTGATGTGAATTTCTCAGCCCCGATAGGATTTAAGTGGTTCCAATTATATAGGTCTTTGTTCGAAAAAGTGATCGTGTCTTCTTCCTTACTGAAAATTCTAACATTCGAATATTTTGCTGAGATCATAGCTAAAATACTATCACGTCTTTTTAAGATATTTGGATTTCTATTTTTCAAATAATTGGTGTGCATCGGAGTGGTTACAACTATAACTTTGAGATTCTCAGATCGCAAATAGTCCAGCATCTTCAGGAAAAATTTAGTATTCGCCTTGAATAAAAAAGGATTCTCATTAGTGTTAATTATTTTACGTGGTATTGGGTTCAGAGAATCAATATAATTGGTTTTCTTAAAAATACCGTCAAAATAGTTTTCATCAAAACCATATTTATTGAGTTTCCCGGGATTGTTCTTTTTTAAGTAGTGATTAATCAGGGCTTTCGAATAAATGTTGGGTTTTGAAATATAAATTAGCTTATCCTTAAAGTAGGTTCTCCTGTCAAAAGTATTTACGTCATAGTATTTTAAATAAATATTATTTTTCCAAAAGAAGTTGCTATTATGAGGAAGCTCCAAGTGACTATATGATAACTCCAGAACCACGTATTCTAGTTTCTCTAATCTGTCACGTGTCTGAGTAATAATGTCGTAGTCGGTATTGTGATGTTGTTGTGTGCTACCAAAGTTGATTGCTGGTTCATCGAGAAATTTTGGATTCAGCGCAGATCGCATCTGTGAAGATCCAATGGTAAGTATCTTTATGTTTTTTCCTTCCGCATTCAAATAATCGGAGATTTTATTGTAACTAAATGGAATTTGCAATACCAGTATTTCTAAGACAGCATAAACCACAATTACTGGTATAAAAAACACCAGCGCACCTTTTAAAAAGGACTTCTGCTTTTTATTAAAACTGAAAATAGATGAACTCTTCTTTCGGTCCGGCATACCTAAAAATTATAAATATTAAAGCGTAATATACAGCCCATCGAATGGGTCGACTTACATGTTTTTCTAGTTCTATTAGTGGATAGGGCTTAAATCTTGAAAATAATTCAATAATTACTAAAATTGGTAGAAGAACTATTTTATAACCTATCATAAATTTAAACGACTCATCTGGAATAAATAATAATATCCTTTTTCCAATAATTAAAAAATCATTCAGGGATTGGGACCTAAATAACATGGCAGAGATTATTAGTACTATACCTACATAAAGGCTAGTCAATACCCTAGGAGCCGTGAGTGATATTTTGAGTAAACTCTGTCTCCCTTTTTTAAATCTGATTCTTTCAAGAATTATAACAATTCCGTTAAAAAGGCCGAACAATATAAATGTCCAGGATGCACCATGCCATAGACCGATTAAGGTCATAGTTAGTAAAACTGCCCAAAACCCGCTTGTAGAGGATACCCTTTTAGTTTTCCTGGCAAAAGCAATTGGCTTGTATACATAATCGGTGAACCATTGGGTAAGTGTAATATGCCAACGTGCCCAGAATTCAGAAATGTTTTTTGCCAGATAGGGTGTTCTAAAATTTTCGCTTAGTTTGAAACCAAAAAGTTTTGCTGTTCCAATGGCAATGTCACTATATCCTGAAAAATCGCAATATATCTGAAAAAAGAAAAGTATTGAAGCATAGAGCAATGAAAGACTTCCATAATCTTCAGGGGAGGCGTAAATAACATTTACTGCACGAGCGACATTGTCGGCGACGACCATTTTTTTAAATAAGCCCCATGCTATTCGTCTAAGTCCTTCTTTAGAATTAGTAAGATCGAACTCTCTTTTCTCTTGAAACTGTGGCAATAAGTTTCCTGCCCTTTCAATAGGTCCTGCAACCAACTGTGGAAAGAAACTTACAAAACATAAAAATTCGGTTAAGTTAGTTGTTGCTTTTATCCTTTTACGATATACATCGATCGAATAACTCATGGTCTGAAAGGTATAGAAACTTAGTCCCACAGGAATGATTACGTTCCAAATCATAAATCCTTCGGTAGGATTAGGAAGAGAGAAAAGTGTTGTGAAACTCTCAATAAAAAAATTATAATATTTAAAGGTGAAAAGAACTCCTAAATTCCAAAGAATACTACCCCATAAGTATAGTCTTCTGGTTGCAATTTTCTTCGAAGATTGAATTGCTCTGGCAGCGAAAAAATCGATTAATGAACTTGCAATAAGAAGGGATAGAAATCGCCAATCCCACAAACCATAGAATACATAACTTGCCAGAAGTAAAAGAACGTTTTGTGCTGTCCTTCTTGATACGCCTATAGTCCAATAAAGGAGATATACAATAACAAGAAAAAGACCAAAATCGAATGAATTAAATAACACGCAGTAATATCTATTTTGGTGCTAAAGATAAAAAAAGGCTACCGTTGAAGTAGCCTTTTTCAAAATATTTTTAATGGATTGTAATTCAGATAGAAATTTAATAAAAAATCATCGTTTCCTGAGAACCTAGATGGGATTTGGTTAAAATCACCTTAGAGTAAGCAAGAAAATCCAATTTTATTTAAAATAGCTGAAGGTCTCTCCACTTTCAATCTTTAACAGAGATTCGTAAATAAGTTTAATGACGTTTTCTACATCATCACGATGAACCATTTCCACAGTAGTATGCATATATCGCAAGGGAAGAGATATCAAAGCACTGGCAACTCCGCTATTGCTATAGGCAAAAGCATCAGTGTCGGTTCCAGTAGCACGTGATAAGGCTGCTCTTTGAAAAGGTATTTTTTTATCTTCAGCTGTTTCAGTAATTAAATCCCGTAATTTTTGTTGTACGGCAGGGGCATAGGCAACAACAGGACCATTACCTAATTCTATATGCCCTTCTGTTTTCTTTTCAATCATTGGTGTTGTGGTATCATGAGTTACATCAGTCACGATTGCCACATTAGGTTTGATTCGTTCAGCAATCATTTGCGCTCCTCTTAGTCCGATCTCTTCCTGCACCGAATTTGTAATATAGAGTCCGAATGGTAGTTTCTTCTTATTTAAATGTAACAAGCGAGCCACTTCAGCAATCATAAAGCCGCCCATTCTATTGTCCAAAGCTCTGCAAACAAACTTGTCTTTATTTAAAATATGAAATTCATCGGGGTAAGTAATAACACAGCCAACATGGATCCCCATTTTCTCAACTTCATCTTTGTCCTTAGCTCCCACATCGATAAATATATTGTCAGGTTTTGGAGGGGTTTCCCTTGCCTTGTTACGCGTATGAATCGCTGGCCAGCCAAAGACACCCTTTACGATGCCATTTTTTATATGAATGTTCACAATTTTAGAAGGTGCAATTTGATGATCACTACCACCGTTTCTAATAACATAAAGCAAACCATTATCGCTAATATAATTAACGTACCAAGAAATCTCATCGGCATGACCTTCAATGACGACTTTGTATTCCGCTTTTGGATTAATAACGGCGACAGCTGTACCATAGGTGTCCGTAAAAAATTCATCGACATATGGTTTCAGATAATCCATCCAAATTTTTTGCCCATCCCATTCATATCCGGTAGG